>Ga0114980_10000049_pt1 | contig 72574 bp, 97 predicted proteins | sample S_140806_EF_Meta_FD_87018 | JGI IMG/M metagenome (GOLD analysis project Ga0114980, IMG submission 87018) | Freshwater microbial communities from Lake Simoncouche, Canada to study carbon cycling - S_140806_EF_MetaG | ecosystem: Environmental > Aquatic > Freshwater > Lake | place: Lake...
CTACTGAGGATCAACCTTCGACTACTACTCGTAAGATCAAAGTAACCTCTGTTAAGACCAACGACAAGAAGCCGAAGGCTAAGGCTATCTTTGATGCCAACAAAGATAAGTCCAATGGTGAGATTGCTCAGATGATCGCAGCAGATCTCGAGATCACATATGCTAATGCATACTACTACGTATCACGCGTGTTCAAGCGCTAAGAGTTAATGCAGCACCTTCACCCTGACTTCGGTCAGGGTTTTTTTATATCTATTATGTGAGGACTTATGTCATTCTTTACACTAACTGACCGTAATGGTCACTCTATTACATTTAACTCTAAGATGATCACTCATGTTGCAGACTGCGTGGATGAGAATTCCGGAGTAGCAATCTATCTTGCTGGAGGAGGATTGGAGATTGTTTCACAGCCATACCTCGAGGTAGTTGGAATGTTAAAAGGTATGCACAACGATTACTAGCAATGGGTCGCAAGAAAAAGATTCGTCCTGAAAAGGAATGTCCAAGATGCGGTACACTTCATATCAAAAGAGGAGTATACTGCAGCTACAGCTGTGCCAACGTTCGAGAGCATTCTGAGCTCGATAAGATCAACAAAGGCATAGCAATATCTGCCTACCACAAAACAGAAGCTGCTGAAGAGCATAAGTGGAAGCTAGCTCATATTGCCAAAGCAGCAAGACAATATCAAACTGATTCAACTACCGTTATGCCAACTGAAGAGGATATGGGTATTCCGTTGTCCCCGAGCGAGGATTATGATGATCTGCAGGGCAGAGTCTCGGGCAGAGATATTTGGTACGATGCTGACTAACTCCTTGATTTTACACAAGAACTTATTTGTTGACTTAATTTCGTTTGAAGTCGATAATCTCTATATTGACTGATGCATTTGGAGGTTGTATGATTGATAGTGCAAACACGGTGTTACAGATATTGGCTCAAGAAGTAGTGGAGTCGGCTGTGGATATCATGTATGATGACTATATTGATGAGATGTGTGCAGGTAATGAAATGCTTATGTACTCGTGCCAATCGTACGATAATGACTGTGTATATTATGGAGAGCAATAATATGGATATCAAGAATGTTGGTGGTACGTTTGTTGCATATGATGCTACTGGTATGGAAGTAGCTCGTTCGAAGTCTAAGTATTACTTGAAGCAGAAGATTCAAGGACTAGAAGTTGCTCCTGTTGTTGATAACAAGGCAATTGAGTTTCCTATCAATCAGCGATTTGAGTTCGTTGAGAAGATCGTTGGTATGATTGCTAAGCGTATCTCTCCTTCCGTTGTAATTACTGGTGAGGGTGGTCTTGGTAAGACTCACACTGTGATGGAAGCTCTTGAGCGTTCTGGTCTTCGTAATGTGACTGATCTGATTGCTGATGTGGATATTGGTTCTGTTGAGACTGATGAGACTATGTTCGTCGTCATCAAAGGCTTCTCGACAGCCAAGGGCTTGTTCAAGCTGTTGTACGAGAATCGTAACTCAACTATTGTATTTGATGATTGCGATTCTATTCTGAAAGATCCGGATGCATTGAACTTGTTGAAGGGAGCTTTGGATTCGTATGATACTCGTTACATCAGCTGGAATACTAGCTTTACTGATGACAGCTTGCCACGTATGTTTCAGTTTACTGGTGGAGTGATCTTCATCTCTAACTTGCAACAGGATAAGATCAATCAGGCTATTCGTAGTCGTTCGATGTGTATTGACTTGTCGATGACAGTTGATCAGAAGATCGATCGTATGGAACACATTATGAAGCAGCCTTCGTTCTTGTCTTCGGTTCCTACTATTCAGAAGACGGAAGCGTTTGAGTTTCTCCGTACTAACCGTAATGAGGCTCGTGAGATTAGTCTGCGTACGTTGATTACAGTGTCAAAGATTCGTCAGGCTGGTGGTTCTGATTGGGAGCAGCTTGCTAAGTATATGTTAGTTAACTAAGGAGTAGTTATGAGTCAGATTGTATGTAATAGAATTATAACTCCGGATGGGACTGTTCTGCAGTCTCATCATCGACACGACTATGTGACCTACATTGATAAGAACGGTTTGGAGTACATGGTTGATGGTGGTAATGATTACCTGAGACGTAACATTCATGATGATGCTCCTTACACTGAATTCTCACTCACAATGGATGATCCGTACGAGGATGTGCGGCAAGGATTCACGTGGGGCACTCGCGGCAAGGATGGTAAGCAGCCACTCACGTGGGTCTCGCTCTGCATGCTTGAGGTTGAGCATATAGTTGCTATTATGGAAACGCAGACTCTTGCTGATTATGTAACAGAACTATTTGAAAAAGAATTGGAATACCGCATAGAATGCGATGTTTGAGATGTTGACTTAATTTCGTTAGAAGCCCATAATAGCCTTACTGAATTGATGAGGAGATGTTATGTTATATACATTTGATGAGGCAGTGCTTAGCGACCTGCATAAAGACGCTTATGGTTTTCGTCCGGACCAAAGCTTTTGGGCTACGTTTGCAGCGTTCAATCCTGATCAGAAGCAGGCACTGTGGGACAGTTTGATTGCAGATCTGAATCGTTCTATTGAAAAGGACGAGGCTGATCAGAAGGCTGCAATCGTTGAGTTCGAAGATCGTGTCGATAATCTGATGCACGATGGTACCACTCGTAAGGCAGTTGTGCAGTGGTTGATGAGAGAAGATGACGACACTATGGATGCAGAGGGATTTGAGTTTATCTACAATCTGCCTTTTGGTTATCTGAAAAAAATGGAGTACGTATGATGAGCTTTCAATTTGAGATGACCGATACATTCGGTGGTGAGGCTAACTACTATTGGGTCAAGCGTGCATCTTTTGACTTTAAGTCGACTGCTACTGACAAGGCTCTTGTTCGTAGAGCAAAGAAGTGGGCTGGTCTGACTGGAGTTCGTTGTAAGATTGATAATTACGGTGGTGAGATGATTGCTATTAGACCTACCGATCGTTCTGTCGTTGTGTTTATTACGGAAGGGATCATGTGATGAGCTTTCGTAATACTGGTGTCATGTGTATGGTAGCTGTGCCTGACTACAATCGTGAAGAGGGTTTCAAGAGTGTAGATCTAGGTAACTACTTTACAGATCCAAACGGTGATAGGTGTTTGGTGACATCGGTTGAGCTTGCTTCGAAGTACAGTCGGTATGTCAATGTTCCAATTTATACTAGGAGATGTGTATGAGCGAGGCTCGTAGTTTGGATAGTATTGTGAATGAGGTGATTAATCTCTCCGAAGTCCGTAGTGCATTGGATCCTGTTCATTGTGCTGACGACTTAAAACGAGTTGAGAAGCGGATTGCCTATCTGGAAGGATTGATGGAGAACATGACTATTGAGAGGAGAAGTACCTTTGAAAGTATTTGATGATGGTTTCATACTTAGCATTTTGCTATTGCTAGGTGCATTGTTTATTGGGTCGACTGTTCATATGGCTACAATGAACAAAGCAGTTGAGAATTGTATCACAGCTAATCAAGATTGGACTGTTGCTGTTGCTACGACATATTGCAATTCAATTGTCAAGGAAGGTAAGCGTCCATAATGAACAGGAAGCGACAGATAATGAGGAGATGGTATGACCATTGTGCCAACGATCCGATATACTGAAAAAACCAGGATGTATGAGATTGTAGAGTTGATTGTGCTAGATAATGGTGAGTCTTGTTGTGGAGAAGTAATTGAGGGTGATATGTTCAAGTTTGGTGATGTGCTTCGTCGTTTTTATAGATTAACAGGAAGGTGACATGATTAATTTTGTTATGGGTACTATTTTTGGTATCATTGTCAGTACTGTAGGATTTTCAGCTTTTGCTGGAATTGCTGACAGTGGTGTTCACAAGGTGAAGCAAGTTACTAAGCAGGCAATGGAATGATGCATATTGATATATTTAAGTGGACTGGTACTGCGTTCACATTGGCTGGAGCAATTGCTACTGCGTTAGCGTTTGATCCGTTGAATGTGTTGATGTTCAATCTTGGATCACTCGCATGGTTGATTGCTGCTATCAGGATGAAGGATACGAGTCTGATTGGAGTCAATACTGGACTTCTCGCAATCTATTTGGTAGGCTTTCTGATGAGGCTGATCTCGCACTAACAGCCCCGCAGCAGGAAAAAGTTAACATTATACTATCTCCTTTGAAAATAAATCAACAACCCGCATTTATTGCGGGTTTTTTTGTGTTGACTTAATATCGTTAGAAGCCGATAATGGTTATATTGAATGATTAATTGGAGAGAGCGATGTTAAAAGACAAGTTAGGTAGGGCTTTAGAGGTTGGTGACAAGGTAGCTTTTGTAGGTTATTACAATACCAACACATTGACGATTGGTGTTATCAAGAAGTTGAGTCGTGTTCGTGCAGAAGTAGAGTACAAGAGTCTCTGGTCCTCTAAGTCTAAAGAAACAATCAACACGAATGGTTTGATCAAGGTTTAATTGAGGGGGCGTGATGAGTAAGTTTAGTGATATGTTAATTGAGATCGAAGAGATGTTAGTTAGTGGTAGGTTTACTGCGGAGCAGGTTGCTAATTTCTTTGGTATGCCGCTGCAGGATATTCAGTTGATTGAAGATCGTATTAACGGACCTAAGGAGGCAGTATGAATCCAGCAATAGAGTTTATTGATGTTAAGATTGGTCGTTTGTTCCATCTGAATGGTAATGATTACATCAAGATGTCGTCTCGTACAGCACGTATGCTGTCGAATGGTCGTACGTTCTACATGAAGAAGTATGAGCCTGTTCACATCATTGCAAACTAAGGAGGCGGTATGACGTTAGCAGAGATCAATTACATTGAGCAGCAGTTGTTTCAGGTTGCTCCGCTGCCGTTGACGGAAGAGAATTTTCCTTATGGATTTGACATTAGATTCAGACGTTAGGTAAGAAGACTAACTTTCTTCGTATCACGCCTCATCAGATGAAAAAGATTGAGAACGTATTGTTAGGAGCAGAATGATGTATATATCACAAGACTATGGATCTGTAAGGATCATCTCGGAAGGAAGTCCTTTTGAGGTAACGTATGACATTAGAGTGCAATGGAAGAAGAACGGTGAGTGGGAAGACTTTTGGGGTACCAATTCGTTGTCGGATGATTATGCGTATTCCAATGCAAGGGACAGGGCAGCCGAAGCAAAAAAGATATTGGATGCACTATGAACGATCGAATTAGAGAACTTTACTTAGAGTCTCTGGATGAGAGTCAAAGCACACAATTTTGCTATCAGAAGTTTGCTAAGTTGATTGTCAAAGAATGTGCTAAGAGAGTAGACTATTGGGAATCAAGGCAGGGTGAGCATAGTGAGGATTTGTTAAACCACTTTGGAGTCACATAATGAATGAAGAAGAGTATGATGTGGTGATAGATGTACTCCAGAAGCATTATGACAAGCTCTCTCTAATGAATCATCGTAATATGACATCAGAATTTATTGGTATCGGTATCATGGATGATATTAGGTTTCAACAGATGAGTAGATTGGAACAAGCAATTAAGATGTGGAAAGCTAGGAATGACTGAACATATTATGAAGCAGAGATCTGTAGCATTGGTCATTGCTATGGTAGGTAATGATTTTGCTGATACATGGTGGAGCAGTCCAAACAAGGCATTTAACGGAATGACTCCTGCTGGCCAATGGATTAAGGATCATGAGAGTGTCTATAGGTATCTGATGCAGCATAGCGAAGGAGCATGGTAATGACTGATGACATACTAGAACGAATGCGTAAGATGTTAGAAGTCCAGGGATTAAATGGTAACTGGAACTATGATTCATACATGCTCGGAATGTATAATGGAATGGAGTTCATGATGTCAATGCTGGAAGACAGAGATCCAGTATACAGAAGTAGGCCAGATGTATGGTTATGCGATATAAAATAGCGTGAAACAGCTGTTTGACGATATATTATTAAACCGCACCTTAACAATAGCACGGGAAATCATGAAGCTCTACAGAGAAACAACTAATTGGAGTACTCCGAATCATACGTATCTGCTGAATGATAGCAAGCAGTACATGCATGGTTACATTCAGCTGGGGACTGCAGACATCAAGATGTTCAAAGCCCCTATACGCTTCGATACACGCGGCAGAACCTTCCAGTTTGTTTCTGAGTACGCAGCAGAAAACCAGGATGTCGCGGCCGCAGTAGTTGAGGTGCAGGGGAGCAAAGGAGACAGGTATTACGTGCGGGTCACTGATGATGCTGCTGAGTGCTCCTGCACGGGATTCAAGTACAGGGGGGAGTGTAAGCATATTGCTCTTGCGCGGGAGGCTGTAATATACGTGTAATTGAATATTAAATCAAATTATTTTGCAAATTATTTTGTAATCTCCACTGTTTGTGCGGGTTCTCAGCTGTTGACCTAATTACCGCTTTAAACGATAATGAATTCACTGAGAGATTAATTGGAGAAGAGAATGAATAACGAAAAAGCGATGTTCGGGATGTCAGAAGACACAATCCGCGAAGAGTACATGAATTCGTTGACTGCTCGTTTGAGTGGTCAGGAGATGGTAGTTGCTGGTATCCTGAGTGACTGCCAGGAGTTGACTGAGCGTGGTCAGTCGGAGCGAGTTCGTCAGCAGCTGAATGTTGCTAAGTTCATTCTGTTTGAGATGATGGATGCAAAGCGTGAAGTCCTAGTTTCTTCTGATGATAAGGAGATTGCATAATGATGAAGGTATATTTGGTTATCGAGAACGATGATGGTCTCGACGAGGTAGTGAAGGTCTTTGCAGATAGTGCAAAGGCAGATGAGTTTGCTGAGGAGCTGCGAGTAGCTAGTCGTTATACTGATGTTGCAGTAGTTGAGATGGAGGTGGAATAATGGGTAAGTTCAACAACCTGATGGCCGAGTGTGAGTATTTAAAGACTGCACGCGGCTATGGTATCCTGGAAGCAATCATGTTCATCAATGAGTATGAATATGAGTATCCAAGTGAGATCCGTCGTGAGTTGAAAGAATTCTGCCGTGATGGGGCTCGTATGTTCGCACCAAAAAAGGAGGCTGTATGATTAAGCTAGACACTGTTCAGGGCACACTGGTAATGGATGTTGCATCAGAGGGCAAGATGATCCGCAAGGGCACTGATGTGATTATTAGTGAAGTAGTTGATAACTTCAAGAACATCTCGGTGGAGGTGGTCTCTATGTACAACACCGTGCGTCTGCCTTTCTACGGCACTAACATTACCAAGATGGTGGCAGCATGATCCCAGCAATGGTAATTGAGGCAGTAGATAAGATTGGTAGTCACCGCACTGGCACTCTTCGGAATGTCTCTGCTGGTATGATTGAACGTGTCCTAGGCTTCGAGGCTAACTGCAAGGACGATCCGGACAAGGTAGTATACAGCTGGGGCTTTACTGCAGACGGCCATGAGTGTGGTATCTGGGACTACAAGGGCAGTCATACGTACGGAACATTCTCCACGTACGGACCTGATGAAGTATTTCAATATCTTTTTGGTGAGGACTATGTATGATCAATGATCCAATGAGCTGGACTGTGTTCAAACTAATGACTGACACTACCATCCTGCAGGAGCAGCGGGAGCAAGACGAGCTGATGCTATTTGCAATGGGGAAGCTCTGCAATGACTGATCCCGACATACTAATCATGTACGTCTGCGTCTATGCTGCGGGGTTTATCACTGCGATGCTGGCATTCGGGCACTAGGTCCCCTGCGGGGCTGCCGGGGGTCCCGGGGCAAACAGCCCCCGGGGGGACAATCTCCCCCTGCGGGGCTGAATCGACTACGGCCTAGTAATCAAACGTCCCCTGGAAGCCTCTGTATTCACTCTGCGGGGGGTCCAAATCTGTTGACTGTTTCTGATTTCCTGCGTACGCTAAATTTTTTTTAGCAAAAATTCACTGTAAAAGGTCGTGTTACTATTTTATTAACGGAGGTTGTGATGGGCAATACTAAATCTAAAGTCAAGCCTGAGCTCAAGGTGTGGGAGTGGTCTAAGGTAGTTGTGAGTGAGGATCAGGAGAAGGCTCCGGTGCAGGTACTCAATCCATGTCTTGAGTGTGATTGTATGTATCCTTGCTCTACTGCTAGAAGTATGAAGCCTTGGGACTAATACCATGAGGTTCCTGCTATATGATGATGATGGTATGCTTCTGAGGAAGTTCTGGAGTAGGGACATTGCTGAGAAGTTCCTGCAAGGTGGCTATACAATTGTAGAGTTGAAGAGAGAGAAGAGGAAGCGTATCCCTAAGGTCAGTGTACATGATACATTTGCTGATCTTGGGGAGCCTCCTTTCTAGCTGTTACCTGTTGACTCCTACTACAATTATCTGTATAATCACTCTGTTGGGATCTGATTACAGTTACAGGAGTATATGATGAGATGCTGGTATAAGAGACTGTATTATGTAAGGACAGCGTGGAAGGATTATCCTGATGGTGGAAGGAACTACATAGCTACTCCTAGCCTGCAAAGAGCTATCAGAATGAATAAGAGATTGAAGGTAGGTGTACGGCAGATTGATGTACGTATAAGGGGTAAGAGGCCTTTTGTGTTACATAACAGTTGGTTATAGAGAAGAGTATGCATAGTCAGTTAATTAAACTAATCAGAAGAATGATTGATGCTGGATACAGTGATGAAGATATAGTAGAAAGGATTCGTTGCAGTCCTGAAGCTATTGATGCTGTAAAGAGGTTGATTGTACTAGAAGCAGAGAAGAAAGCCAAGTCTAAGGCTGATGATGATTATGCTAGTACCTAAGACATATGATTTGCTGGATAGATGCGTATACGATGGTATTGCAATGGGACTGACAAGAGCTTATAAGCATGATAGTCGTCCTGGTGAAGATGCCATCAAAGAGAATATCCACCGAGAAGTAATGAGTGAGATCTGTTTGTGGTTTAATATTAAGGATGAAGGGGCAGTAGAATGAGTGAGTCAGTATTGTCGGGAGTTATCTTTGCAGCTCAGTTCTCTGTTGCCGCTATTATTTCAGCAGTTGGTATATTGGCTTTATCTGCTACCTTTATTGCTGTCAATCGATTGTTCCATATGTTTTGGATTCCAACTAATATGGTTCAGAGACTATTCAACCTACTGAATGAAAAGGGTGCTGTTAAGAGGACTGAACCCACTGTTGATTATCAATACGGTAGCGCTATAGCTGGATGTAGCGTGCCTATTGGTGTTCCTGCCATGACTCAGGATGGTAAGATTATGGTTAATGTTGGACAAGGTGGAGGTGGAGGAAATGGGGAATATTCATACGGTGGAGGTGAATTCCCTGCTACGAAAGAGAAGAATACTAGACGAGATAAAATCGGCGAGAAGATGGAAGCTGCGTTTAAAGATGGAGTTGACCTTTCAGGAAAGAAAACACCATGAACGATATACTTAAAAAACTAAAGGATCAGGCTACCGATAATATGTTTGGTATCCCTGTCCTAGATGATAAGAAATATGCTAAACTAATTATCGAAGAATGTGCTAGCCTCTTTCCATTGGCATTTACTGACGAACAGTACCAACGGCGTATTGATAAGACTATCCTGAAACACTTTGGAGTTGATAATGATTGACATTGAAGACCTGGCGATGAAAGCAAGACTGAGCGTACCTGAAGGCCTTGCAGTCGATGAATGGGTAAGAGAGTATAATAAGATCTTTGCTAAACTAATTGTTGACGAATGCCTTAATCAATGCTATAATAATGGTATGAATGATTCTCTCTATGAAGGTCAACTAAAAGCTGCTGACTACATTAAAGAGCACTTTGGTATTGTAGATATAGATACCAACTTACGTGAAAGATCAACTTATTTTGGGAATGATGTATGATTGAATCTCACACACGAAAAGCTAAGTTTTGTGAACTGAAGCCCTACTGCCACCACGCTAAAGAAAATGACTACATGGAAGTAACAGAGTGGTCAAACAGCGAAGGGTTTGATGTTAACCTTAATGATAAGAAGCATATATCTTTTACTTGGGGAGAATACGAAGCACTCCAAGTTCTAATCAACTATAAGGAGTAATCAATGAGTAAAATTGCTACCTGGTTTATGAAACACAGAACCGCTATTGGATATACAATTGGATTTGCTAACATCATTAGCGGGGTAGTTAACATTGCTCTTGATAATGTTGGCCTTGGTATACTATGGATTATTATTGGATCTGTAATCATATACGATACAAAGGCAACAAAGTGAGATACGGTGTACATTCGAACCAATTTCAAGGAGAGTATAAACGTGTTCTTTGCGTATGTTCTGCTGGTATCCTACGTTCAGCAACAGCTGCTCACATCCTTTGTGGTAATCCATACAACTTTAACACTAGAAACGCTGGGACGGCTTCCTATGCCCTTATTCCTGTAACAGAAGATCTACTACAGTGGGCTGATGAAATTGTATGTATGGAACGTGAACATAAAGAGTATGTTGAAAAGAAGTTGGAAGAATTTAAGCTTCTAGCTGTTCCTATTGTTACTCTTTACATTGAGGATATCTACGAATACCGTGATGGTAAGTTGGTTGAGTTGATTCAGACTGCATACAACAAATACCAAGCAAGCCTACTTCCAGTAAATGATAATTTTTAATTGCAACCGTCTACCTGTTATAAATACTCTTAAAGTCACGTGATATGTGATTATTAAGGGAGATTATAAAGATGGCAATTAACGTAAGTGGCACAACAATAACATTCAATGACGCAACAACTCAGACTACCGCACCGCTAGTTGGTGCTATTCAAACAATCACACTATCGGGTTCAGGTACGTGGAATAAGCCTACAACTGGTGGATATCAATGGCTAAAGCTACAACTATGGGGTGCCGGTGGTTCTGGAGGTAGATCAAGTACCACTGGTGGTGCAGGTGGTGGTGGAGGTGGGGGAGGTTATTTAGAAGTAATAGTTCCATTGTCTTGGGTAGCAACTAGTGAAACATATGCAGTTGGTGCTGGAGGTGGTTCTGTTAGTAGCAATAGTGCTGGTATTACTGGAGGGGATACAAATTTTACTGTAACCAACTGGCCAGATCAAAATCCATTTACAAGGAATCTAATTGCATATGGTGGAGGAGGAGGTGGTGGTGGTACTAGCTCTACCCCATACGGAGGTGGTAGTGGTGGTTCTGATATGAGTGCTGGAGTAACGCCAGCTGGCGTTGGCCCTGCTTCCGGAGGCAAAACAACGGGTGGAGCCGGTGGAACCGGTGTTTCTGGTGCTGGTGGTTCTGGAGGTAATTCGTTTTATGGTGGTGGTGGAGGAGGTGGTGGAGGTACATTTGGAACTGGCGTCAGTGGAGCTGGTGGATATTCATCTTATGGTGGAGGTGGAGGTGGAGGTGGCGCTACTACTGGAGGGCAAATGAGTAATCCTGGGTATTCAAATTTTGCACAAGGTGGTGGTGGTTATGCAGGATTGGGTGGGTCTGGTTCAGGTAGCACTAGTACCAGTACTGATGGCTATATTCCCGGTGGTGGAGGTGGAGGAGCTAGGATCCAGTCTTCGGGTGGTGGGGCTGCGGGTTCAATAATTTTAACTTGGTGGTGATCATGGAACTAAAAAAATACGCTGTAGTAAATACTCTTACAAATATCTGTGAAAATACTATTGTATGGGATGGGGTTGCACCTTGGCAAGCACCAACAAACTGTTACAGTGTTCTCATAGAGGGGTTAGAAGTTGGAATTGGTTTTAAATATGAAGACGGAGTGTGGACAGACGTTCGACCTGAATCTAGCTCTTAAAGTGTAAATTATTTGTAATTAGTGTTGACTTATTTTCGTTTAATGTTGAGAATAGACTCTGTTGTGATTGATTAATTACCTTTTTGGAGATATATTATGGCACATTTAGTCGAAACTATGGCATATGCAGGCGAAACCCCGTGGCACGGTCTTGGTAAATTAGTACCAGGAGACCTTTCTCCTGCTCAAATGTTGGACGCAGCTGGCTTAAACTGGTCGGTTGACAAGGTTCCAGCGTACGCTGAGATCCTTGGTAAGCAAGTTTACACTGGCAAAGACGCGTTAGTACGCTCTACTGACGGTAAAATCCTGGATGTAGTGTCGCAAGACTGGAATCCTTTGCAGAATGAAGAAGCATTTGAGTTCTTTAACGACTTTGTATGCTCCGGTAACATGGAGATGCACACTGCTGGATCGCTAAAAAACGGTCAAATTGTGTGGGCTTTGGCTAAAGTTAAGGAGAGTTTTGATGTTTTCAACGGTGATCAGGTGGATTCCTACCTATTGTTTACTCTCCCTCACAAGTTTGGCCAGTCTATTGACGTTCGCTTCACTCCAATACGTGTGGTCTGCAACAACACTCTCACTCTATCACTTAGCAGTAAGCAAGATAACATGGTGAAGGTGTCGCATCGCAAGATGTTTGACGGTGATCAGGTGAAGCAGACTCTTGGTATTGCGTCCGAGAAGCTTGCAAAGTACAAGGAAATGGCTAAGTTCTTGGGTTCCAAGAAGTTCAAGCAGGAATCCGTTACAGAGTACTTCAACCGTATCTTCCCTGTTAACGCATACGGTCGCTCTAAGAACGAAGAAACTGCTATCAAAAAGGAGTTGTCGAAGTCTGCAACTCTGGCTCTGGAGGCTTTGCATGAGCAACCTGGTGCTAAGTTTGCTGAGGGCTCCTGGTGGCAAGCGTTTAACGCTGTTACATTCCTGACCGACCATGTTATTGGTCGTACTCAAGAAGGTCGTTTGACATCTGCTTGGTACGGTCCTAACAAAGCACTTAAGGTGAAGGCTCTTGAGACTGCTGTTGAGATGGCTGAAGCAGCGTGAAAATGCGGGGATAACGCCACTAAAATGGTGTTATTCCCCATTGTTATTTCTAGGTATTCGGATAGATAATAACAGTGGCACAATTGTGTCATTATTTAATTAACTGGGAGAATAAAATGGCTTGGACTACACCTTCTGCACAAGATATGCGTTTTGGTTTCGAAATCACTATGTATATTGCAAATCGTTAATAAATAGTTGTAAAGAATTGTTGTAATCCCTTCAAAGCGAAGGCATGTTGGACGAGGGTTCGATTCCCTCCATCTCCACCAGAAACATATTACGGCTGAGGTCTAGAGATAACTTCATACTACGCCGTAACAGGATATAGAAGCAGACCTAAACCTGTTGTATAGTGTGTTTCTGATGGGGATGACCAGGTTTCGACAGCGTGAGATAGTAGAGAAGGCAACACGGTAGGCGATGACCGTAAATCAAGCAAAACAAGTAACCGCAAATGATAGCGAGTACGCTCTAGCAGCTTAAGCTCTAGATGGGGTTTCGGTGGCTGTCCTTATAACTCAATCAGCCACCAATTAATAATTATAAATAAATTCATCTACAATAGGATCCATTGGTCCAATACAGCATGAGCAGTTCTTGATAGGAATGACATCGTGACTATTAACAATCTAGTAACTGAGAGTAGTACCTCTGTTCCGCAACAAAATTCAATAAATTACAAAGAGGAAGTTAACATGAAAAAGATAGTGTTAATCACACTTCTTGGCCTATGTTCACTTGTATTTGCTAGCAATCAGCTTGACGAGATGGTAGAGTACCAACTCAATGCTCAAGAGCAATTAGTTTCTGTACCTGATAAGCAAATAGAATGTTTAGCCAAGAATATGTACTTCGAAGCAAGGAATGAACCAGATGCTGGCATTAGAGCAGTGGGATTCGTTACGATGAATCGTGTTCAAGATCCACAGTTTCCAAAATCAATTTGTGAAGTTGTTTACCAACGTACTGGACCCACTTGTCAGTTTTCCTGGGTGTGCATATTTGGTAGGAACCCGCAAATTACAAACCTAATCCAGTTTCAACGGATTAAGAATATGGCTCGTGAGATTGCTGCTGCCCATCCAGAAAATAAGATATATGATCCAAGCAAAGGATCGTTATTCTTTCATGCAGCATACATTAGTCCAGGTTGGAAACTAAGTAAAAAAATTCGCATTGGCCAACATATATTTTATTCCAGGAAGAAGCATGATCCAAGATCTTAATTTTGTAAGCATAGTGGAGTTCTCTAAGGAGATTGAAGATCTTGTAAAACATAAGAAAATGGAGTATATTGATGCAGTAGTATACTTCTGTGAGAAGAACGGTGTTGATATTGAAACAGCAGCCTCGTTAATTAAGAATAATGCAAAGCTGAAAGCATTGATCCAAGACGAAGCTGAACAACTTAACTATTTGCCAAAAACACACAAACTACCTTTATGAGTGATTATGATGCGTACAAAGTATACTGTGCTCTGAAAAGACACTTCAATTCAGAGTCGTATGATTATTTTAAGTACCAAGGTAAAGTTCGCACAACACACAAAGCATTTGAGAAGAGGAACGACAAGTACTTCTTTGCAAAGCTAGCAAAGCACAAAGACATTGAAGGATTCCTCGTTGCAAACCTTGCATACGGGGATCTTTGGGTGGGTGACCTTGTTAACGAGCAGGCTGCTGAGAAGCAGTATAGAGAATGGTTAAAACGCAAGCAATCGCTGTCATACGTGTTCAAAAACGACCTTGATAACATTGGATCAATGAAAGAGGAGATGCGGGTTGTTGAAGGTCAGCATCCTAAGCTGTTTAAAAAGTATTTGTCAAAAGAGATCTGCATTGAAACTCTGATCATAATGAACGGTCTTTGGAAAGGTCTGATGTTCATGTACTGGAACGAGATGCTGAAAGATCCTGTGTGGAAGAGCGAATACAATAAATTATTGAAATTTTCCCCATTTGTTCAGTATGAGGAAGATAAATATAGAAGTATGTTGACTCAACACGAAGAGCAATGTACAATTACATCATTAGTCTGTGGATAAACTAATACACATAACACGTTTTATATAAGGAAAATACGATGTCAAATTTCTCAAGTCTCAAGAAGTCTTCTAAGTCGTCATTCGACAAAATCACCCAACAAGTATCCAAGCTAGCCAACCCTGAGGGTGCAAGCGGTCGTGAAGCCGATAATCGCTTCTGGCAACCAGAAGTAGATAAGTCTGGTAATGGATATGCTGTTATTCGTTTCTTGCCATCTCCCGATGGTGAAGACGTCCCGTTTGTTCGCATCTTTAATCACGGTTTCAAAGGACCTAACGGTCAATGGTATATTGAGAATTCACTTACTACGGTTGGTAAAGCTGATCCCGTATCTGAGTACAACAGCCAGCTTTGGGCTACTGGTATCGAAGCAAACAAGACTCAAGTACGCAATCAAAAGCGTAAACTAAACTTTATCTCAAACATCTATGTTGTCAGTGATAAAGCACATCCAGAAAACGAAGGCAAAGTATTCTTGTTTAAATATGGCAAGAAGATATTTGATAAGCTGAATGCTGCTATGAATCCAGAGTTTGAAGATGAAGCTCCAATCAATCCATTTGATCTTTGGACTGGTGCTAATTTTAAACTGAAGATTCGTAACGTTGAAGGCTATCGTAATTACGATAAGTCTGAGTTTGATACTGCTGGTCCTCTTTCTGATGATGATTCTGAACTAGAGTCAATCTGGAAGCAGGAACACTCGTTGCAAGAGTTTTTGGGTGATAAGCACTTTAAGCCATACGATGAGTTGAAGCAAAAGCTATATCGTGTACTAGCTCTTGATGGTGGTGCTGCTAAATCTGTACAGAATGTTTCTCAGCGTACTATTGAAGAAGATAGTGAAGAAGAGTTTGAGCAGATGGCAAAGCCAGTAAAGAGCGCTAAGCCAGCTTCTAAACCTAAGGCAGATGCCCCATGGGATGAAGATGAAGATCTTGAAGCGTTTAAGTCACTAATCAACGACTAAAAAGAAAGGGGCCTAGGCCCCTTTTTTCATGCAAACCCTGATAGAGTTCTGTGTGCAGTTCTGTCTAACGAATATACTGGATTAACACTTCTAGATCCACCAGAAGCCACTGAATTGCTGTTATAGTTGTTTGTAATGATGTTGTTCACACTTGCTTGTTCACCAGATTTTGGTTTTTCTGTTGCATTACGAACAGTGTTTATTGTATTAAGAGTATTAATTAAATCATTTGTTAGGTCTTCTGGATTCACACTCTTTCTCACACCTGAGAAAAAATCAGATAGTTTGGTTCCAGCGTTCTCAACAGCGTCCTTTGCCATACCAACAACACTCTCTCCACGTATGGTCATCGGAGTTGTGTTGCTTAGCGGCTTTGTGACATCCTTCATTAGTCTGTCTATATTTTTCTCATACATCTTAATTTCAGCTTCTCTTTGAGCCTTTGTTCTGGTGCCTGAGTCCTGTGTACTGCCACTAGCCTGCATGATCTCCGGACTATCAAGCATTGCATCTAGTTTTTTTGCAAATACTTGTGCGTTGGCATTTTTACCTTGGAATATCTCCCAGGTATTCATCATGTAGGTTTTAAACTGGTCTTTGGTTATTTGTCCACTCAAAAAGGCTTCTAGATTTTTATTAGCCATGCGTTTGAACAACTCATCCTGGAATTCCGAATTAAATATCTTATCCATCTCGGATTCTTTGACTATACCTTTAACATCTTCGTACTTACCTGTTTCTTTGTTTTTTACTCTGCCACCAAACAAAGTAGATTTAATAAACTGGTAACCACCTATAGGGGAATGAGGGTCTCCACCTGTTTTTGTTCTGCTGAGCATTTCGGTTTGAACCTGCATCACCTCTCTCATCGTGAGCTCAGAGACTTGTTTTCCACCAGGCAACTGCATACCTTTCAACCTATCATCCTCAAATATAGCATTATATCCAGCTTTGCCAGCCTCACCTTCTCTTGTCAAGTTAGCTAATGCTGTTATTGCACCATCTCTATTTCTCTGTAAATCCTCTGCACTGACCTCCTCAACACCATTATTTCCAAGTATGGCATCCAGGTAATCGTCTTGCTTCATTTTCTTGGGCTTTCCATCCCTGCCCATATAATACACGTAGTTAAGAGTTCGAATTATTGGCTGCATTATTTCAACAGCTATGCGTCGTGCGTTTGGCTTCATTCTACCCCACTCAGCATAGAAATCCCTCAATGCAAATGGAGCAATATCTTTACCCTCTTCCAATCTTATTTGCTCTTGCACTGCCCTGGCATTATCTTCGTATTCTTTAAGGATTTTTTGCTCCCGTGCTACCTGTGCATCCAGCTTAAGTGGGCCAGCACGTGTAATACCATATTCGTCGGTGACTGGGTTATCCTTGCGCTTAAAATCAGCTATCACATCTTGTGAAAGAGGTTTGAGGGGTATTGTACCGGATATCTTACCCGAGAGCTGATTTACCTCTTGGAATCCTTCGGGATAGACCATGTTAACTGCTTCTTCTGCGTCCTTATCCGAAACACCCCAACCCTTCAAAATTTGGTATGCATCGTAAGCAAGAACTCCAGCGGCCAAAAGAGTAAGCACAGGACCACTTGCTAGCGCACCAACCAATCTCCCTCCCATCCTGCCCATTGTACTTAAAATAGATGTGGTTGCTTGCTTGGTAGCATTGAGCGTTGATGGTGGAAGTGGTCTTCCAAATTGATCCAGAATTCGTGGAGTAGATGTTCCTCCTGGAGCTGCTGGAGTTGCTCTTCCACCAGGAGCAATAACAGGTGGTACCATCCCACCACCCGACCCTGGTATTTGACCACCCATTCGCCTCACAAGCAAACTATCAATGCTGTTGAGCAGCATGTGGTTTCTGAACATCTGTAATACAACTTTACCAGCTACAGTGGACAAGATTCCAAGCATTGCTGCATCACCAAGTAGATTTAAAGTATCTTTGACATACTTCTTGGGGTCCTTACCAAATGTCTCCATCATTGAATCAAACTTCAGTGATATTATCTTGAACCCAGACTGAAGAATTTCAAAAAACTTGGTAAATCTATCAAACAACTCATCAAATAAAGGAAACTTTATATCAAGAGATTTGAACCCTGAAGTAATATTGCCAATCATGGCTTTCACAGGGGCCAACAGCTTTTCCATCAATTTACCAAAAGCACCTGATAGCCGATCCTGGGTAATAGAACTCATATTATCCCATAGCAACACCTTTGCAAGTAATGCTGCTATTCCAATTGGGAGAGCTTTGCCAAGTCCGGAAAGAATTGATCCAGAAAGAGAAGAAACTCCACTGGCAACCCCACTTGCAGCGCTACCAACACCCGATGCTAATTTTGATGATAGATTTGCAATTGCATTACCCAACTTAGATGTCATATCTTTCATGTTAGATACAAAAAGTTCATTGTATCTTAGAAGACGTTTGTTATACTCGGATTGTAGACTATGATAGCGCTGTTCAGCATTCATCTGCTTGATTTGTTGTATCCTTATGGATCTCAACTCTTTCAAACTTTCTATGTAACTTCTGTCGGTTTTATCAGCGGCTGCCATTCTTTGCTATTTCCTCTTGGTTTTTTATATGCTGTTTAATATACTCAAGGAATATATCCCTTTCAAAGGGTATCATAGATTCAATTTCTGTTATAGAATAATGGTGGTGCTGAGCCAAAATAAAAATTATATTATAATAATTTTCTAGGTTGCTGTGGCTCAGCCCAACATAAAAAAATCTTCTATAGACTTCAGCTCAATCTCTCTTGTGGTTCCTTTTTCATTAGTGTACTCTATCTTGTGATAGAGCTTTGGCATTGTGTCAAAGAACTTTTCAAAAGACTGCAACACACTACTAGGTAGATCTTCAATAAATGCATCAACTTCTTCTTGTTTTGACTGCTTAAAGTATACAACATTGTCTCCATCAAAATAAGTGTCAATGCATCCTCTAATCATATAGAATAGTATGTCAGCGACACCATCTTGTGAAACTACGTCTGAAAGCATTCTTGCGTTTGGATATCTCATAGAGATTCCCGATGTTCCAGATAATTTAATAATATTTGAGTGCTCTTTATTCTCTGTAACATTTACGTCATCAATATTAATTTTGAAGGTGTATTGCTTTTCATCTTCTGGGTCAGTGTATCCAATTTGAATCTCCTCACCAACCGACTTTGCTCTAAGTTTCAAGAATAGTATTTCAAGATCAAATGAAGCTAATTCATCTGCTTTTACTACACTATCCACGTCACAGTTTGTAATAATTTGTTGAATGACGTTAATGATATCATTTTCTTCCCCACTCTGCTTTGCCATGAGCAGCAGTTTCTCTTCTTTAACAAGAAACGGTCTAAATCTTGCTTTTTGTTTTGTAGATGGTATAATCAACTCAAAGGTTGGGTGCATCAATTTTGGTAAAGCCATACTAATCTCCTAATAATTAAAAATAAATATAATTAACCACGTAATCCTGCACGTAAACTTGATATCAATCCAGCTGGTTCACTTGCTTCTTGAGTATCATACTTAGTCATGCTCCAGTTATGAAACGCAAAATTTACAGTAAACGTTGAAAATGAATCACCACCTGAAGCTGATAGACTCATATCACTAATGCTTGTAGGAAACGCTTTGTATAATGTTACGTCTCTAATTTTTTCTAGTGGATGCTGTTTGGCACCTTGGCTGTTTAACAGCGACCCTACAAAAGGAACACCAGCTGCTGAAGTGACTGTTGTGGCTGCTAATTGCTGCAACCCAAATCCTGTGAATTTACCAGGAGCTCCTCTATATGTGCTTATCACAATATCACAAACATAACTGTTCTGATAAGACATGACGTACGATAGGTTTTTGAGCTCACTCTCTGGCTGAGGATTTCCTGGTGCAGCTAGTTTGTTATGTGATGGAATTATAGAATCCATCCATTCATAGAATAGATTATAAATTCTTCCTCCACCATCTGCAATATATGTAACAGACACGTCGCTGAATGCAACTCCAACTGGCATTTTTTGAGAAGGACCTAAGCCATATCTTCTGACTGACTCAGTTATGACGCCAATTCCAGGAAGTGTGGTATTTTGTACAAAAAGACTGAGGGGATTTCCAAGCTCAGACCATTCTGATTTCAGCAGCGTAGATGCGTTAGAAGGCATGTTGATAAGGACCGTAAATAGGTTCGGTCTTTCAACGTCGTACTTCTGGATTTGTGACTTAAATTCTTTAATGTCTAACATTATCTCTTCTTGTAAACAAATTCATCTAGTGGAAGCAGTATTGCTTTTTGCCACTCATCAGGTTTTATATAAAAAAACCTTGACCTTACATGGCTATTTAGATAGCGTTTAATACATTCTCTTGACGATTTAAGTTTTGACATTCCTTTGAGCAATCTATAGTTCAAATTAATTTTCATTTGATCTGTAAAGGTATTATCGGAAGATAATGACATCAGATTGTCTAAAAGAACAGCTCTTTGGGTATAAGAAAGGTAGTGGAAGTTTATTCCTAAAAACCCATTCTCTGCATGCTCAAACGGGAATATGAGAGGGAACCTATCATAGAGTGGTAGAGTTGCCTTGTGCTTAGGGTCATAGTGGAAAAGGTACATCTTTCCGATTGTAAGAGTCTTTGTAAGTCTATCATCCCCTTTGTTAATTATACTAATTGTTGACTTTGACGAAAGATCCTGGTAAGTAGTATCAAACCACGTTCGTGCGTCAGCGACCATTCCTTTCGAAATAGCTTGATTGAGCATCTGTTGATAAGTTTGTGCCATTATTTAATACCTAATTCATTTTCGGTCAATATCTGAAATTTCCAGTGCTTCTCTTCGCAAAACTTCTGGGCATATTTCCACTTGGAGCTATTTATCCCCCAGGCTTTAACCTCTTCTAAATACCTTTTAGTAATCTTAGACTTCACTTTAGGTGGTTGGGTCTGTGCTTTAGGTTTAATTTCGACGACGACAGTTTCAATGGTACCATCACGATTTCTTTTTTTAACCCAGAAATCAGGGAAGTATCTATGTACCTTGTTATCAATTGGTGATAAATATGGAATAGCAAATTCCTCGCTTGCCCACTGTATAACATCGGGGTGGGTGTCAAGGTACCCCATAAACTTACACTCCCAAAGAGAGCGATAAATAATGTTGGTAGGATTACCTTTATATTTCAAAGGATTCTTAGGTTTAAATGTACCTTTATAACTCATAGGAAAGAAATGGAATTAAAATACAATGGGGCAGAGATAAAGGGGACTAATGTAGATTACGGTTCCAGCGGTAAAGACGGTCAGCCACCTGAAACTAAGGTAGAGGAAAAGAGAGCAGCTCTTCTTTCCACAATATCTCCGCTAGTATATCCTCCTGACCTCAACGAAGAATTTTATATTGAGTTTAATGCGTTTAAGGCTAATACTACCAGAGCTGATGAGGCAAAGCGAACTTTTAATTTTGAAAAGTCTGTGTATTTACCATTCCCTCAATCTGTGACTGATCAGTATGGAGCTTCTTACAATGAAGAGGCATTATTTTTTGGTGGAGAATTTTTAAAAAATTCATTGGACACATTAATGACGTCCAACGGCACAAAAAAAGTAGCTAATCTTTTTGATGGTGGAGCAGCTGACAGAGCTGGTAACATTGCAGCTGGGATATTAGAAAAAATTGGTAAGGCTCCTGGAGAAGCAGCTGCAGCTGTAGGAGCGTACTATTTGAGTGGAGTTGGAGGACCTATTGGATCTGCTGCTAAAGCATCTTTAAATGTAACAACAAATCCATATCCTGTTATGATTTTTGGAGGAGTGGGATTTAAACCAGCATTTAGTTTTTCTTGGACATTTTTTCCAGAGTCTCCAGAAGAGACAAAAACTATTAATAAGATTATAGGTTATTTTAGAAGAGAGATGTTGCCTGAACGATTGGAGCAGATTCCATCTATTCTAAAATATCCTGCAATATTTGAGGTATCTATCAACCCAAGTGTCAAGAAGTTTAAAAGATGCGTTGTTACCAATCTTGATATTAACTACACCCCAGCTGGCCCAGCCTTTGTTAGAGATGCTCCACAAGTTGCTGGAGTCACTGCAGATTCAAATCCAGCAGCTATTACAATGACCCTGTCACTTAAAGAAGTAGAGGTGTGGTTGGCAAATGATTTTTATCCTACTGAAGAAAATAATTTTGATTTTATAAAAGGTAAAGATACTAACGTCTCTTCTAGTATGCCAGGTGTAATAAATGAGGGGGGAAGGACAATATAATGGCTGATAATTTTTTTAAACATTACCCCAATGTCTCTTATAGCAATACTACAGTAAAAAATCTTTTGGCAAAAGTAGCATTTCAAAAGGATAATGATGCTAACTATTACACCTACAATCCGTATACTATTGTAGAGGGTGATAGAGCAGATACTCTAGCTTATCTTTATTATGGTGATCCTGGATATGATTGGGTAATTTACTACGCAAACATGATTGTTGATCCATATTTTGACTGGCCACTGGATACAAGATCTTTCAAACGTTTTGTTGAAAGTAAGTACGGGTCGTTGTCCGAAGCAAAATCAAAAATTAAATTCTTTAGATCCAATTACATTGCTGACGATACTTCATTATCAACTGCTGCCTACAATGCTTTGTCAGAGTTGCAAAAAAGCTTTTGGTCACCTATCATAGGAAACAACAATAGTATCTCAGGATATCTGAGGAAGAGAGAAGATAAGACATACGTCACCAACCAAACACTATCTCTTAGCATAGCTGTAGAAGGAAATACAACTTATACAGTTGGTGAGCAAGTTAAACAAACAAGTGGTGGTGTTGTAGTATCTCTTGGTAATCTGAAATTCTCTAATTCTTCCGTAGCGGTTGTTGATAACATTCAGGGGTCATTTACAACATCGTACAACCTTGTTGGTGTAACTAGCGGTGCCAATTCAGTTGTATCCTCTGTCAGTACTCTTTCAACAAGCATAGATCCAACAATACAGAATTACTTTGTACCAGTTACATATTATGAATATGAAGAAGAAATCAACGAACAAAGAAAAAATATTCGGTTACTTGATTCTGTGTATGTAACAAGTATAGAAGAAAAACTTAAGGAATTGCTGCTGCTATGATTCTGCGTCCAAGTCAGTGTGATATTAAAGAGATATCAATATCAAACAACAATAAAGATTTTACCTATGACATAGGACAGGGTTTAATGAACTTTGTGCAGTCTATTGATATCTACGAGTCAATTTACACTCCCTATATTACAGCTGATGTTAATATGGTTGATGGTGCTAATCTCAAAGAAAGGCTGAACTTATCAGGTGGTGAAAACTTCAAAATAAAGTTCTTGGGGTATGGTAATGATCAACCATTGGAATACAGCTTGAAGCTTGGAGAAATAGGTGGGGTCATTACTGCTGAAAATCTACGTAGTAAAACTTACACCATGAGAATGTATAGCGGTGAATACCTTCTAAACTCAGCTAAGACGGTTGCAAAGAGTTATAGTACTTCTACAAAAAATATTATTGAAGATATCATAGGTAAGGTCCTTGGAAGTCAGAGTAAAGTGTATGTTGAGCCTACTAAAGACTTACCAGTTGTAGTTATTCCATACATGAATCCCTTTACCGCTATATCATTTGTTCGTCAGCGATCAGTATCGGCAAAGGACGTTTCTACTCCTATACTCTTTTTTGAAAACCAGTATGTATACTTCTTTACAACTGTAGAGGCGTTATTCAACAATGGGGGAGCTGGATCATCAGAAGTGCAAAGTTTCTTTCAACGAGAAGCTATATCTACAAATGTCAAAGGATCTGAGGGAACTATATCTGACATCAATGCTCACAATCTTTTTGCCAATTATACTGTCAGGACTCCTGTTGATGTTGTGAACTTGTTACATGAGGGTGGTCTTAACTGCGTAATGTCGGATTTTGATTTAAATACAAAAAGATACCGACGTAGAGTGTTTTCAAATGTACCAGGTAATAAATCATTTGTAGATTTTGCTGGTGGAAGCAACTCTTTACTGACTAATAAAATCAACGAAGAGTATGCACCGTTTGCTGGTAAAAGTTTTATGGTTCCCTTTGCTAAGTATAAGGATAGTAACAATCCAACTATAGATTTTATGTACGATTCTCTAGCAGAAAAATACAGCTACACTAATCTACTAACTCAGCAGAAAACGTATGTTGATATTCCCGGCAATACTAAAATAACAGCCGGTAGCATTATCAGTCTTGATATCCCAAGACACCAGGCATTATTAAATGGTAAAGAAAAGAACGAAGTTGATAGCGGCAAATACCTTGTATCTTCTGTACGACACTCAATAAACGTACTTGTGGATTCAAAGTATGATACTCATTTAGAGCTAATTAGATATGGTAGAGGAACACTGAGCACATGACAACAGCTTATCTTGGAGAAGAAGGGTTCAGATGGTTTTTTGGTAAGGTGGAAGATAGAGATGATCCTAAAAAGATTGGTCGTATTCGTGTAAGAATTTACAATGTCCATCCCTTCACCAATGATGGTAATCCGGATACAGTCAATGTTCCAACCAGCCATCTACCTTGGGCAACACCAATCTCTTCTATTATGAGTGCTGGTATAATTAGTGAAACCACCAAGGATGGAGTTGGTATAAGCGCTCTTGGATTGATGGTAGGATCCACTGTGTTTGGTTTTTTTGCAGACGGCAACGATTGTCAGATTCCTATTATACTTGGTTCTTTGGCTGGATTGTTTGGAGCAGATGAAAAAAGCGAGCTTCCTAAGCCATCAATAGAAGAAAATTCAGTTGGAGCATTAAAAAATAGTAAAAAAATAGCAGCTGCTTCTCCGTTTCCAGGTGAACCTACTTCTCCGTATGCTGCTAAATACCCTTACAACAAGGTAATGAGAACTGAGTCCGGTCATCTAATTGAAATTGATGATACTCCTTCTAAAGAGCGTATCCACATTATGCATAAGACTGGATCGTACGTTGAGATTGATAATACCGGCCAAATGGTAATTAAGTCTGTTGAAGATAAGTTTGATGTCACTATCAAAGACAATAACGTGTATGTTGGTGGAAATGTTAATGTACGTGTCAAAGGAAATGTGAATATGTTGGTTGATGGTAAGTATACTGTGGAGTCCAAGGGGAATATGAAGTTTGTAGCACCTAGAATAGATTTCAACCCTTGATGCATAAATTTGTAATTTTACTTAATAGTGAGTTGAAAAATTATAATAGTTTTGAAGATATACCTTTGTCGTTTGAAAACCTTATAGAATTTAATCCTCATATTCCTGTAGGACCTCATACAGAAGATGAACATGAATTAATAGATTCGTGGAGCTGTAAGTTGAAAGAGTTGATGAAAAGAGAAAATAATGGCAACAATCACGCCAACAACAATAACTGACACGACCAGAGCTTCAAAAACTATAAATATTATAATAAATGTAACTCCTGGTACAGGTGAGATCATTGATTCAGTTGGTGCTATAATAGACACCGATGAACCATCTGTATTAATTACGCCTGGACAAACGTCAGTTTCTATTGTTGGTTCATACAGGGACCCATTCAAAGACATACTCACATATGTTGAAAAGGGATCAAGCAATGTTCTTGAGACTCCTGTTGTAGTAGAGGGAATAGCTAACTTACCTCCAAACAAAGATTTTTATGATCTAAAACAGGATCAAAGTCAGCAGTCAGTGAGAACGTATACTATTACTGTTAACTTAAAAAGTGGTTCACCACAAACATTCACATTAACACATAAGATTTTAAACGATTTAGATTCAATGCAGTCTTTTATAGCTTCATATTTTAATTGAAGGATATTAATGCCAGCGGCAACAAGAGTAGGGGATGCTGATTCTGCACACTGTTCAGGAATGGTTAGAGCAGTGGGTTCAGGAAATGTTTTTGTGAATGGTCGTCCTTGGTCCAGGCAAGGTGATGTAAACACAGTACATCTTTTGCCAGGTAGTCCTTGTCCTGCACACTCAGCACCAATAACAATAGGATCTGCTTCTGTTTTTGTTAATAACAAGGGTGCTGGTAGGGTAGGTGATGCTATCACAGGATGTACGTCCGTTGCTGCTGGATCATCAAACGTTTTTGCCGGAGGATAGATGGCAGTTTCATACGCAGATAAATTTACAACAACAGCGCTATACAATGAAAGGTATAGTGACTTCCGTACCAACTTTGATAGAAATTTTGGAACTGGTGATCTTGCTAGGGTCACTAACGAAGAGTCAATTTACACTTCCCTCAAAAATATAGTATTCACTCGCAAAGGAGAGCGTCCTTTCTTTCCGGAATTTGGATGTAACATTACCTCAGTACTTTTTGAAAACTATAACAGGTTTACTCAAAGAACAATAGAGACAGAAGTTAAAACCGCTATAGAGAATTTTGAACCAAGAGTGTCTGTAATAAGAGTGGTGGTGGATGGTAAGCCAGATAACAATACTGTAAATCTTAATCTATATTTTACCATAATAAATAGACCAGAAACTCTCTCTGTTAGCTTCCTTCTTTCAAGAATAAGATAAAATGGCAAATTCATCAATTAATCTAGTCGACCTGGATTTTAATGCTTTAAAAACATCTTTCAAAGATCATCTTACTTCTCAAGCAAGATATAAAGACTTCAACTTTGATGGATCTAATATTAACGTTCTTCTTGACGTGTTAGCATATAACTCCTATCTGAACACCTTCTATCTTAACATGGTAGCTAGTGAGATGTTTTTAGATACTGCGCAGTTACGTGATAGCGTGGTATCTCATGCCAAAGAATTGAATTACCTGCCTAGATCGTTTAGGTCTGCCCAAGCTAACGTTAACATTGCTATAACCCCATCTACAGCTGTCGACTCTGTAGAGATTCCATCTAAGACTTCATTTACATCAAGAGTAGGGTCTGATACCTACAACTTTGTGACTGATGAAAGCACAATAATTACCACCAGCAATAGCGGTGTATTTTATGCTAACAACATTACATTGTATGAGGGAGTATATGTAACGGACACATTTGTTAAAAACGGAGTGATTGATAATCAAAGATTTGTTTTAACTAATCCAAATATAGACACCAGTAGTATAGAAATTACTGTTACAGAAAACAGCGGTGCTAATGTATCTACGTATGTACAGTCATTTTCAACGTTTGGTTTATCCTCAAACTCGAATATATTCTTTGTTCAAGCAGCAGAAACCAACCAGTACGAGGTTGTTTTTGGAGATAACACCTCAGGTAGATCTCCTCTTGATGGAGCTGTCATTGAAGTTGTGTACAGAATCTGTAATGGGGAACTTCCTAACGGATCAGATAATTTTATAAACAACAGCAGCATAGATGGTCATTCAAATATATCAACTACATTGAACCAAGAAGCTGTGAATGGATCAGTATCTGAAACTATAGAATCTATAAAATATAATGCTCCAAGAAGTTTTCAGTCTCAAGAGAGAGCTGTTACCGAGAGTGACTATAAAACTCTGCTGCTCAGAGAGTTTCCGGAAATTCAAGCAATATCTGTTTATGGTGGTGAGAAAGAAGATCCACCTCAGTATGGCAAGGTGTTTGTTTCTGTAGATATTACTAATTCTGAAGGTGTACCTGACATATACAAGAACCTTTACAAAGCATTTCTTGAGGATAAGGTTCCTCTTGGTATAACTGTGGATGTTGTTAATCCTGATTTTGTTTATTTAGATGTTGTGTCCAATGTAAATTATGATTACAATAGCACTACTCTCTCTACTGAAGAGATAAGAACTCTAGTTACCCAGGCTATTATAACCTACAACAATACGTATCTGAACGACTTTAATGCTAAGTTTAGATATAGTAATTTTGTTTCGTATATTGACAGCGTTACCCCTTCTATCATCAACAATGATACAGAGTGTATCCCATACTTTCTTTTAAATCCAACATTATCTGTTAACAATGATTTTTTTCGCTCATTTGGTGCAGAAGTCTTGATTACAACACCCACCACCAAGACTCATGATTTGTTAACAGACCGTGGCGTGTACTCTACTGACTTTGTGTATGATGGGAAGAGATGCCAGCTTGAAGATGATGGTGCTGGAAGTATACGAATTGTGAATGTCACAACCACAGCTCACGTAGAAGTAGTTAAGGTTGGAACCATTGATTACACTACAGGCACAATTTCCATTGGTAATTTCAATGTTTCAAGCTATACAGGAAACGGTATTAAACTATACGCTAAATTAGTAACTCGAGACTTCCAATCCAATTTAAAATATATTCTTACTATTAATACAGGTAGTATTAACGTAACAGTAAACCCTGCTAGACCATGAAACAAATAGAAGATACGATCAGTACCCTTGTTCAGAATCACTTTCCTCAGTTTTACAGTGAGGATGGGGAGACGTTTGTTGAATTTGTTAAAGAGTACTACAGGTGGATGGAAAGTACTAATAACACTATATTCTATTCAAGGAACCTTTTAGAGTTTAGAGATATAGACTCTACAATTGATGAGTTTCTTGTTCATTTTAAAAATAAGTATCTTGCAGAAGCTCCTGTTTTTTATGATAAGACTAGATCAAATGTAAAACATGCGTTAGACTTTTATAGATCTAAAGGTACAGAGCGTGGTACAAAGCTGGTATTCAGAGAGGTCTACGGACTATCTGATGTCGACATATACTTCCCAGGAAAAGATATTATCAAGGCTTCCGATGGTGAATGGTACGTTCCTGTTTATCTAGAGGTATCATTATCAGACAAAACAAAAGATTTTGTAGGAAAGCAGATAACAGGCTCCGCCTCTGGTGCAACTGCTTTTGTTGAGGAGGTAGGTAGAAAGTCTGTGAAAGGGAAGCATTTTGATGTGTTGATGCTTACCAACAAGCAAGGCGACTTCATATTAGATGATATTATTACTGTTGATGGAAATCTATCAGAATGCCCAATAGTTATTGGTTCTCTTACGAGGGTGCAAGTAGAAAATTCTGGAAGAAACTTTGCAGTTGGAGACGTCGTTGATATTATTTCTACTAGGTTAGGTAAGCAAGGTAAAGCTAGAATTGACTCTATAGTTGACTCAACTGGTAAAGTTACATTTTCTCTGGTTAATGGCGGTACAGGCTACAGACTCACAACTGTTCCTGTAGTTGCTGAAAAAACTATACTAACTGCAAATAGAACCTCAGCTAATGTTTACATAACAGACTTTACCATTGATGAAATAGTTATTCAACCACTAGCTAATGTTGTGTTTTACTCCTCTAATGCTTTTTTTGGGGTTGGCACACTTGTTACTGGAAGTAATTCTACTGCTAATGTGGCAACTGGTAGAGTGCTGGGTAAAACACAAAACCAACTAAGTGGAACTGGATCTGCAACATCCACGACAAATACTGTCATTGGTGTTGAGACTAGCTTTAATACGCAGATTGCAAATGGTGATTACATTAGATTCCAGTCATGCACTTCAATATACCGAGTATCTACTACTACTAATGCCACACATCTGACTTTGACAACAACAGGTCCAAGCCTCACTAATGATCCAATGTACGTTGCAAATGGACATATGCTGTTGATAGTGACGTCTGGTGACTTTGCATTGGCTGATAGAATAACAAACACTACAGCCTTAATTAGTACATATACTAATAAAACAGCTACTGGTGTATTGATGGGATCTAACAGTACTGCAATTGGCCTCAAATCAGTATCTAACGTTTTCTCCAGTAACGGATATAATTTTGTGTATGGTCAAACTTCGAATGTATATGCAAATCTAGTTACAATAGGAACCGGTTCAGGTGCTGGCTTCTCTGTGGGTAGCTTAACAGATGAAGAGACTGTATATCTCAATGAGGATCTATATTATTCAAACAACTCAATTGCAAATACTCTTCTTACAGGTACAGTATCCTCAAATGCAACAAGTCCTCAAGTAAATGGTACATCAACACTATTTACAACGGAGTTGTATAGAGGGTCTTATATCATGTTTTCTGGTAGCAATACCGTATTTCAAGTTAATTCTGTAACAAACAATACGGTTTTAATATTGACAGCGAATGGACCTGTTAGTACTGCTAATTCCATCACAGTCAAACCTGGACCTTACAGAACACTTCCTTTAAATGCTCTCAAGTACGGCTTTCCAAAACTACCGACTGGAAATTCAAGCACAATTTTAAATCTGGTATTGACCAGAGGGTCATTTGATATTGGAACAATTGCTTCGTTGACAGGAGTTAGTCCAGGCTCAAATTATAATCTAAATCCACTAGTTCAAATTCGTGATGTAGGAATATCTGCATTTGACAGAAGAAATCTCCACGTTGAAACAAGTAATACTACCGGTGTTTTTATCGTTGGTGAGGAAATTACACAGAATTTTTCTAGACCATCTTACACATTATCAATAAGTGGATCTAATACTGCTTTTACAGATCTTGAAACTGTCACCCAACAGATTAATGCAACATCAAACAACTACGGGGAGGTTGTTTCATCTAATACTTCTCTTGCTGTGTTATATACTTCTGGCAATTTTGTCAATTCTGCGCTTGGAGCTAATCTAACAGGAACTGTGACGTGTAACTCGTCAAGTTCACAAGTGAATGGAACTGCTACTCTTTTCACAAGTCAATTATCAGCAGGGGATTACATTAAGTTTTCTGGCAACAACCTGTTGTTTCAAGTAAATAACATAACTAGCAATACAGTTTTATTTTTAAAAACGACTGGGGCAGCAATAACTGGGGCAAATACGGTTGCAAAGGCAAGCAACGTTGCTGTTGGGTTAGTTGGTGGCAAATACTTTTTTGTTAATACAGCAGTGTCAAACACCGTTTTATCAGCCTCTAGAGGAACAGTGTTAGTAGTTAATACTGAATACCTTGACGTTAAGCGTAAAACATTTAATCAATCTTTCACCTCTTTGGTTGGTATAACAGGATCATTTTCTGGTGCAACAGCAAACGTTGTTTCAGTTACACAAATTGAAAATTCGGAGTTGATGGGAAACAATGCAATTGTTACCACATCTGCAGGAGTTGTAAACGGCTCTATAGGTAGTATCAGCGTTATTGATTCGGGATATGCTTATGAAGACGGAGAAGATATAACCATTACCAAAGAAGGAAGTGCCTTTGTGGCTACTGGTTACGCTAATCTAATTAATCAGGGAGTTGGTGAAGGATACTTTAAATCTACAAGAGGCTTCTTAAACAGTGATAAATACATTCACGATGGAAGTTTTTATCAAGCGTACTCATACCAGGTCAGATCAGACCTAGCCCTTGGGGTTTATGCTGATACCCTTAAAAAACTCTCTCACGTTGCTGGTACCGAGCTTTTTGGTAACCTCATTAAAACTTCCAATGTAGATGTTCAAATTACATCCACCGGCGTAAAAATAGACATATGAGCAAATTAATCACAAATAATTTAAAGTTGTTTAATGTAGATAACTTTATAGAGTCATTTACTGAACCCAACTATAACATCTACTATTATTTTCTAGCCAACCCACGTCCATTTACATCAGACAATAGTCCTCCAACATTATACGATAATCCTCAGACAACTGAAATTGACGTGTATGATAATATGATATGTGGTAAGAGGATCACGTCGGATGATGTGGTTAAAATGACTACAAGAAGGGATTGGGCATCAGGTACAGTTTACAGTCCATACTCTCATGATAGTGTGGACCTATTTGAATCAAACTTTTACATAGTTCATCCGGAAAGTGGAAGCTATCACGTTTTTAAATGTATTGATAATAATAACGGAGCAAGCTCAACAGTAGCTCCGTTGCTCACTCTGACGGCTGCTGATGACGACTTTTACTTCACCGCTGATGGATACCAATGGAAGTACATGTACTCAATCACAAGTTCACAATACAGTAAGTTTGCAACAGCGGACTTTATTCCTGTATATGTAAACGCTAATGTTGTAGGTAATGCAGTCAGCGGGGCTATACAGAGCATACAATTAACAAAAGCAGGTGCAGGATATTCTTCTTACAGTAACGGATATTTTCAGGAGGTGAGAGTCGGTGGTAATCCTCTTGTGTATGCTATAGACTCTGCTACTGCATCATCCAATGCAAACTTCTATATTAACAGTGCCATTAAAATATCGTCTGGTCCTGGTAGTGGTCAACAGAGACTTATTACTGGGTATACTGTTTCTGGGTCAACAAGACGTGTCATTATTGATTCGGCTTTCTCCACAGATCCTACAACAGCATCAAAATATGATATTTCTCCACTCATACAAATTACAGGAGATGGATCTGGTGCATTAGCTCGAGCAGTTGTTAACGCTACAAGTAACTCTATTCAAAGTATTGAAATAACTACTAGAGGCGAGGGATACACATATGCATCAGTAGTTATCACGGGTAATACTGGTGTCATTAATGTATCTACTGGATCAACAACTACTAACACTGCAGAGGCTAAAGTAATTATAAGTCCTACAGGTGGGCATGGTAGCAATGCCGCAGCAGAACTGGGATCAAGAAATGTGGGTATGAGTGCAGAGTTTGATAGCACCCTATCTGGTGGTAAAGTTGTTGATGAGAATGACTTTAGAGTAGTAGGTATTATTAAAGATCCTTTGTTCGCTAATGTTATTCTTGCGGTGAGTAATGGGACTGGTACTTTTTCGGATGGTGAGGTTGTTTACCAATCTCAAGGTTCTCCTATTGCCGGTATAGTAATAACAAACCCAGGGTCGGGTTATTCTTCAAACGCAACTGTCACAATATCTGGTACCAGTTCTGTTGTAGCAATAGCTAATGCGTCATCAAATTCTACTGGAAGAATTTCACAAATTAATATAAGCAATACTGGCCAAGGATATATTGCACCTACCGCTACAATATCAGCTCCAGCTCCTGTGACGTTTAACGCAAACACCGATGTTAATGGTACAACAGATTTCATAACAATATCAAATAATGTATTTCAAAATAATGACATTGTCAAATACTTAGTTGCTACTGGTAATACCGCTATTACAGGTCTTGCTAATAATACTTCATATTATGTTGTACAAGCAAATTCAACTGGCGTTAAGTTGTCTTCAACATTAAACGGATCAAACGTTAATATAACAGCCAGTGCTACTTTAGAATCAGGCCATAGCCTAACCGGCAACACTGCGACTGCAGTCGTAGTGGTCGATACCAACAAAACTACAACTGCATATGGAGTAGTTACTTTTGCAAACAGTTCTGTAGTGAGGTTGAGTAATTCGTTTGGTATTTTTGTTACTGGAAATTCATCTACTAGTGTACTGACTGGAAACACCTCCGGATATATTGCTACTTGTGATTCTGTGACTCAGCCAACCACTTACTTTGACCAGACTTACAAAGTAATAGGTACTATGACAACAAGTGAATTCATAGAAGATGAGCTGATAGTACAAGCACAAACAGAGTCTAATGGATATTTCTATTCTCAAAGCGGTACAGGATCAAATCCTCGTACAGTTAGATTGGTAAATAAACGTGGAACAATAAATCAATCCGATATTTCGGTCAATTACACGATTAATGGAGTTACGTCTGGTGGAAGTTTAAATGTGTCGGCACTTGTAGAGCCTGATTTAGTACACGGCTCTGGAGATGTCATATATATTGAAAACTTCATACCAGTTGAAAAGACCGCTGGACAGACTGAGACTATCAAACTTATACTTAAATTTTAACAGAGGAATCAATGGCTTCACTGGATACTAATTTTAACGTCTCTCCTTACTTTGATGATTACGATCAGGAGAAGAATTATCACCGAATTCTTTTTAGGCCTGCTGTCCCTATCCAAGCAAGAGAGCTGACCCAGTTACAGACAATTCTTCAAAATCAAGTTGAGAGATTTGGAGATAACATCTACAAACAAGGTACAATTATTCAAGGTTGTACCTTCAGCTACGATTATAACTATCAGTACATTAAAATTAAAGATCTTCAAGGTGACGGTCAAACAGTTATTCCGTCTGACTATTTAAATTTATATGCTACAGATCTATCTACAAATTTAAATGCTATTGTTGTCAACTATACAAACGGTCTTGAGTCTCAAGATCCTGACACGAATATATTATACGTCAAGTATCTTAATACAGGAACGGCACAGCAAAAGAAGTTCTCAAATAATTCAACTATTACTCTATTTAACCAGGACTACCGACTTGATTCAGTAAGAATAGATGGTGGTGGTACTAGCTACACAAATAACGACTTCTTGATTTTTACAGGAGGTAGTGGTACCGGTGCAGCAGCTAATGTAATTACTTACTCTAACGGAACAATTAGAAGCTTTTCTTTCAGTGCATATGGCAACGGATACATCACTGCCCCTACCGTAACTGTTAACACCTCAACAGGGTCTGGTGCATCACTTGCAGCTTTGAACTATATTGCTGAAGTTACTGTTGCAAATAATCTTTTTGTTGCTAACACAACATCTAGTGGTATTAACGTTGCTACAACACCAGTTGGTACAGGTACTGCAGTTATTGTAAGTGATGGTATAATCTATCAAAAAGGTCACTTTGTAAGAGTGGAAGAACAAACAGTAATTGTTGATAAATTCACCACTAATCCAAACAATGTAGTTCTTGGATTCTACACTCAAGAATCTATTGTAAACAGTAGTGTTGATTCAACTCTCCTTGATAACGCACAGGGATATTCAAACTACACAGCTCCCGGGGCTCACAGATTGAAACTCACTCCCCAGATTCAGGTTCTTAATAAAGAAGATGCGCAAGCTAATTCAGAATTCTTCAAGCTCGTAGAATTTGAAAATGGAAGAGTTACAAAAAGGAAAACTGAAACGGAATTCAACTCCATTGATAGAAAACTTTCGCAAAGAACAGCTGAAGAAAGTGGAGACTACGTTGTCAGTCCGTTTACAATCAACACAGAAGATATTGCGGGAAGCACCAATCAAATAAAGGTTGTTATTAGTTCTGGTATTGCATATGTTGATGGTCAGAGAATAGAGACCAATGATTCAACAAGATTGACTGCAAGGCAGGGAATTGATACATCAATTGCACTTAATCAGACAATAAAAACTAACTATGGCAACTATGTTTTAATTAATGAAGCACATGGGGTATTTAATTTTACTTCTGGTGGTACTGTAAACTTACGTAATACAGCTGCAACCGACGTTACAGATAACTTTGCTGGTGCACCAACAACTCCTGGAAGTATAATTGGTACAGCCAAAATGAGATCTTTGGAATATGATTCCGGAACTATTGGAACTCCAAGCGCTGTTTATAGACTTTACTTGTTTGGTATTGTAATGTCATCTGGACAAAGCTTTTCACAAGTAAGATCTGTCCAATCTTCTGGAAGCGTTGCTGACGTTGTTCTTAACACGAGCGGCACAGCTGATCTGAAAGATACAACTTATGATACCTTAGTATTTCCTTCTGGATATAATTCTGTTAAATCTGTTTCTAATGCAGATTTTATATACAGAACAGTTGCAGCTAATACTCTCACAACTAACGGCAACACTACGATTGAGTTAACTGGTACGTATGATTATTTTCCGTACACTTTTAACAGTTCACTCAATGAAATAGAGGAAAGGGATTTCATTGTAATTCCTACTGCAAATGCTATTGGCTCTACCAATTTATCTGGAACTGTCACATCGTCTGGTAACGTTATTACAGGTACTACAACTTCATTCGCTACGCAATTAGTCGCCGGTGATTATGTTAAATTTTCTAGTAACACTACTATTTTTCGTGTTAATTCTATTACCAATGCCACTAGCTTTGCAGTTAACGGTACAACAGGTCCTGCTGTTACTGCTAATACTTTAACACTAGCATTCCCAGCAAATGTTCCTATTAGACTTGATAGAACTGGAGCAAATGTTCAGATTGATAGTACTGGTAAGAGAGCGTACGTATATATTGGCAACACTATTACTGGTACAGCCGCGGTTTCCATTATTCACAATGTCAAAGTTTCACCTAATACATCAGTTTCCATCCACAAGGTTAAGACTGTTAACAAATCAGTTTATGTTAAATTATCAACTGCACAATTAACATCCACGACTACTGGTCCTTGGTGTTTAGGGATTCCTGATGCATACAAGTTGAACGCTGTTTACGTTGGCACATCAAACACTTATTCTAATACGACAACTAACTATGCTTCAAGCTTTGAGCTCGTCACTGGTCAGACTGATAATATATACGGACTTTCGTATCTAAAGTATAGTCCAGGCAGCACATTGTCTCTCACAGGTTCAAGCTGTCTATTAGTCAGTGTTGATTGTTTTACGCACGCAACCGGATACTACATAAGCACTAATTCATATCCTGTTAATGATTCAAACACATACAATAGTGCAACCAACATTAAAACAATTGATATTCCTACATTCAAGTCTCCTAAGACAGGATCCATATCAAGTCTAAGAGATGTCATTGACTTTAGACCAATAGTTGCAAATACTGCTAACGTCAGTGCTACAGCTGTGAGTGGAGCTACTGTTGATCCTGTAACTACAGAGACTATTACTGGTTCTACGTATTTTCCAACCCCAAATGAAACATTTGAGGCTGATGTTGAGCGTTATCTGGCAAGATCTGACTTGATTCTCCTAGATCGGAACGAAAATATTATTATTAAGGAAGGTGTGTCTAGCGATAATCCAGTGCCTCAAAGAGCATCTGATAAGTCTATGGTTCTAGCCACTATTTTAGTTCCACCTTATCCGTCGCTATCTCCCAAGGAAGCCGCAAGGGTACAAAAGCCAGGGAATTCTACTCTGGTTCGAACTGATCAGGTGCAGCGCTACACCATGAAGGACATCAGGCAAATTGAAGCTAGATTAAAAAGTCTAGAATATTATTCACTGTTAAACACTCTCGAAAAAAATACAAAAGATCTTGTTATTCCTAGTGAATCAAACACATCAATATCAAGATTCAAGAATGGTTTTTTTGTAGATCCTTTGAACAACTATGATGTTGCTAATGTGAGTGATAAGGAGTTTAAATTCTTAATTGATACAAGAAGATCGTTTGGAACAGCCCCTATTGAACATACATTGCTAGATTTGACTTTTGACAGTGCTTCATCCAGCAACTACAAAAATACAGGTGATTATGTTTTTCTTGACTATACAGACACAGTAGCTCTGACACAACCCTTAGCTACTAGATTTAGAAATCTTTCTGCCTTAGCGTGGTCTTATAACGGGGAATTAAAATTATTCCCCGAATACGATAATTATTATGATACAGAACAGCAATCTATAAGCTTCACTGTTGATCTAGCCACGCCAATTAACGCTTTGATTGATGCAATTAATGAAAACAAAAAAAAGAACGTAAAAACTATCACTAAAATATCAAATACCAATTGGGCGAATGTTGGAGGATCGTATACAGGTACTAGTAATTTTGCAACAACTGGCGGTGGATCAACAGCACAGGACCAAACTTTAACATCTGTAAAAAAAATTACTACAACCACAGAACAAATACAGTCTGGAGCAACGACTGATGATACTAAAAAAATTGGTGACTTTACAGCTATATCAGACTTCAACCCGTTCATACGTTCACAGCAGATATCATTCTGTGTAGTTGGTTTGAGACCAGGTGCTAGACACTATGTTTATTTTGATAAGATTCGTGTAGACAATGCTTATACAGAAAGTGGAACTGGCGCTGTATTCCTAGGAGCAAGACCTGGTGAGATTCCTCTATCTTCAACAAATAACACAATAAGATTAGATCTTAACAACAATTTCAGCTATACTGATGTTCGTGGCACTCAATTAGTTGCCAATAGTTCTGGTGGTTTGGCAGGAGACTTTTGGATTCCAGCTGGAAGGTTTTTTGTTGGTCAGCGTGAAGTTTTGATTACTGACGTTGATGATATTGAAAGTTCTGATACCTCAATATCGACAGCATCTGTTTTCTTCAACGCGTATAATTTCAAGAAGACAGATGTATCGCTAACTATGGGGACAAAAACAGTTTCTAAAGTAGAAAATACAAAAGTTGTTACATCTTTCTCAACCACTACTACCGTATACAGGACGAGAAGATGGGATCCTCTGGCTCAGACGTTTAATATTAACTTCAATGATGGTAGTGATGGGTGCTTTGTAACTAAGGTAGATTTATTTTTCAAATCAAAAAGCAGTGATAAATTCCTAACGGTAGCCATCAGAGAAACAGAAAATGGATATCCAGCTGCTACTACAATTGCCAGGAAAATACTCCAGCCATCTGAAGTTAATGTTAGTGATGATGGTCAGACTGTGACAACTGTAACATTTGATACGCCAGTCTTTTTAAGAAATAATAAGGATTATGCTCTTATTTTATCACCTGATGCAAACTCTCCTGATTATCTTGTGTGGACAGCTGAATTAGGTCAGCCTGATGTCTTTACAAATCAAATTGACAATGGTGACTTTGGTGTTGGTGTACTCTTTATATCATCTAACGACAAGGTATGGACTCCAATTCAAACAGAAGATTTGAAAGCAACGTGGTATTTTGCTAAGTTTACACAGACATCCGCAACTGCTGTGTTTAAAAATGCTGACTATGAATTCCTTACCCTATCAGGAACAGAAGGAAGTTTTCTTGGGGATGAAGCAGTTGCTCAGAAAGCAAGCTCCTACATTACTGGAGCAACTATAACAAGTAACACAACCAGTAAAGTGGTCACTAGTAGTGTTTCACTCACATCTTCGCTCTCTGCTGGCGACAGCTTGTTGTTTATATTTGGAAGTAGCAAGACTGCTGCTAAGACTGGTACAGTTTCTAATACCACGCTTACGACACTAACTGGAACCGGTACTACATTCAGTGCAGATTATGCTGCTGGTGATTATATTCTAATTGCAAACGATGTGCGTGAAGTACAGTCTGTTGCTAACAACACACAGCTTGTTTTGGATGCTGCTCTGAGCTCATCGGCTTCTGGGGCTGCTCATTATGGCATCACAGAATCGTATCAAGTAAACAAAGTTATATCAGCAAATGCAACATCAATTGTTTGCAAGGATAATCTTCAGCTGGGTATCAATAATTCGACTGTTTACGGTAGTATCCAGAAGGTTGTGAGTGGCCGAACGTATAGAGAGAGTGTTAATGACAGAGTAATTATTACTAACTCAAATGCTGCAAATACGACTTTCTTATTTGAAGCAGCCAAAAAGATTGTAGGGTCAACTTCAAAAGCAACTGCTACGATCGCTTCAGTAGACGACTACACGGTCAACTATATTGAGCCTCACGTGTCAACAATTACTCCTGTCTCAACAGAGGTTACTTTATCACAGAGTATTGTTGGCACAAGTGCAGCTGCTTCTAATCAGAATATTTTGTTTGGTATTTCTAACAAGACTAATTATGAAGCTGAAATAAGATCCAGGAGTAATGAGATTTCGACTTATAGTGGTCAAAAGTCTCTGACCTTAACAGCTACTATGAACAGAAATAGTTCAAATGTGGTATCTAATAAGGTAAGTCCTGTAATTGACATCAGTCCAGTTAGTGTTGTTGCTATTAATAACAAAATTAACAACTTGAGTACAGGTGAGACTGGCAGATATGGCAATTCATTGGTTAAATATGTGTCTAAGACAGTAACTCTTGCTGATGGTCTGGATGCAGAGGATATGAAGTTTTACGTAACCGCATATAAGCCATCAGGTACAAGTGTATTAGTATATGGTAAGATGTTGAGCAATGATGATGCTACACCATTTGAAAATAGAGATTGGACACTATTATCTCAGAACACAGAAGCTGGTCTTTTTAGTGATCTAGGTAATGATGAAGATTACATTGAGTATGAGTATAGTGTGCCGCTGTCCCCACCCTCCACAAGGAAGAGTGGTATAGTTGGAACAAACAGCAACACAACTGTTACTGGAACATCAACAACGTTCTCAGCCGACTTTGCTGCAGGTGATCTAATTAAGATTGTTAATACTGATTCTAATACTGATTATGAAATTAATGTAGTATCAGCTGTTGGTAATAATACATCTTTGACGGTATCTAGTGCATCAGGGCCGTACACAAATACAACCGCAACTGGATTTATTGTTGAGAAGGTGGATCAGCCTAAAGCAGCATTCAAATATGCAAAGGATAGTAGAATTGTGAGGTATTATGATGCAGTTCAATCTGCTCATACAATGTACAAGATATTTGCAATCAAAGTTGTATTACTATCTGATAGCACTCAGAATGTTCCCAAAATTAAAGACATTAGAGCGTTGGCAGTCTCGGTATGATCGTCAAGACTGAAGATGGTGAATTTAACAGAGATAATAGCAATTTTGCGTTGATAAATAGTAACGTGGAAGCTTATAAGCTGTATCAACATCAACGTGCTCAACAAAACGAACACGCCAACCTTCAGCGTCAGATAAACACGCTGAAGGATGATATGACGGACATAAAAAGCATGCTAAAAGTTTTAATTCAGAGAGAAAATAATGGCACTAGCAACGACTAATGTAGCGGTAACAACAGACACGTTTGAGAACTGGCTTGATAAAACCAACACCCTTCTTTATGCGTATTCGACCACCATTGTTACTGCAGCAGCTAACTCTACTGGTGGTGTCACCACTGGCAATGCAACTGTCAATGGCATCTTTACAGCCAACTCCTTAACGGTCAGTGGAAATTCAACTTTTGGTTTGAGGGGTGGTAATGTAGTCACTGCTAATGTACTTTATATCACCAGCAATGTATCTATTGGTAATGCTACTGTTAATACTGTATTCACTACAACCACAATTGATACCGATCTAGCCTTAACTGTGCTAGGAGCAACTACATTATCCAACAGCTTGTCGGTTACAGGCAACACTACTCTGACTGGTAATGCTACATTAAGTGGCACTCTTCAAACCATAGCAGGTAATGTCAATATTGATACAGGAACATTGTTTGTTGATGCTACTAATAACAGAGTAGGTATCAATAACTCAGCTCCAGGAGTTGCTTTACGAGTAACAGGTGATGCTGATATTAGTGCTACAGCTAATATTCAAGGCAATGCTAATGTTGGAGGTATATTTGGTGTAGTAGGAAACACTACTCTGAACGGTGCCCTTCAAACCATAGCAGGCAATGTTAATATTGATGCTGGAACATTGTTTGTTGATGCTACCAATAACAGAGTAGGTATTAATAACACCGCTCCTGGAGTCGCTCTAAGAGTAACTGGTGCGGCTGATATTAGTTTAGCAGCAAACATTCAAGGTAATGCTAACGTAGGTGGTACGTTAGGAGTGGTCGGTGCTGCAACAATCACTGGTACATCCACTTTGACTGGTAATGTTACCATGAGTGGTGCTCTTCAAACAATATCAGGCAATGTTAACATTGATACTGGAACGTTGTTTGTCGATGGTACTAATAATAGAGTAGGTGTTAATAACACCACTCCTGGTGTTGCTTTAGAGGTTACCGGTGCAGCTAATGTATCCACCAGTGTTAACTCGGCACTACTAACTGTTGGTACGTCATTCATTGCAAACACTACTGGTGCCTATCATACTGGATTAGTTAATGCGGCTAGCTACAACACCACTGGGTTTGTTGCTAATACAACTGCAATTGCACCAACATCCAATACAATATTATTAGGCAACTCAATAGGTAGATTTGTACTATCTGCAAATACAGTTGATGCTTCAGGTTTAATTACTGGTGGTGCTGGTGCAACAATTACTGGTCAGGTGAATGCTAGTACTGGATTCGGATCAGGTACAATCAATGCTACGTCTAATGGACTATTTGCTAATGCTACTACATTATCATTAGGAAACTCATCAGTAAACGTTGCAATTGCTACTAGCGGTATCACTTCATCTGGTGGAACTGGTGTTAATCCATCATCAAATACTGTTGGTACTGCATTAGGTACGTCTACGCAGCGTTGGGTACTTAATGCAAACACAATCGATACCTCTGGATTAATTACTGGAGGTGCTGGTGCAACTGTTACTGGTCAAGTAAATGCCAGTACCGGATTTGGTTCTGGTACAATTAATGCAACATCTAACGGATTGTTTGCCAATTCTACTACAATATCGTTAGGAAACTCATCAGTGAACGTTGCTATAACAACCGCTGGCATAACTTCAGCCGGTGGTACTGGTGTCAATCCATCATCAAATTTGGTTGGTACAATATTAGGTACATCAACACAACGTTGGGTACTGAATGCAAACAGTGCTTCTTTTTCTGGTGCAGTATCAGGTATAACAACCTTGGCTACAGGTAATACAACAATAACAGGATTTGCTAACGTATCTAGTACAATTCAAGGTGGTTCTAGTTTAGTCATTGCTGGTGCTGCTTCAGGTATTACCACTCTTGCTGCCGGTAATACTGAAATTACTGGATTTGTAAATGCATCCGCTAGTGTATCAGTAAGTACAATATTTATTGCAAATACCACTGGTGCGTATCATGCCGGATTAATAAATGCAGCTAGTCACACTACTAGTGGATTTGTTGCTAATACGACAGCCATTGCTCCTACGTCAAATACTATTTTATTAGGTAATTCAATTGGAAGATTTGTACTGTCAGCCAATACAGGTAATTTTAGCGGGCTAATTACTGGTAGTGCTGGTGCAACTATTACAGGTCAAGTGAATGCGTCTACTGGATTTGGTTCTGGTACAATTAATGCTACGTCAAATGGCTTCTTTGCTAATGATGCTACAGTATCATTAGGAAATTCTTCTGTTAATGTTGCTATAACGCCATCCACAATTGAGCTAGGAACTCAGTTTGATGCAAACAGTCTAGGGTTGTATCATACTGGAGTTGTTAATGCTGCTAGCCACTCAACCAGTGGGTTCGTAGCAAATACAACGGTCATTGCTCCAACATCAAATACATTATTATTAGGTAATACAATAGGAAGATGGGTTATCAGTGCTAATACAGGAGATTTCAGTGGTAGCATGGTTATTGGTGGAGCTGCTAACGTTGGGAGCACATTAAACGTTGTAGGATCTGCTAACGTTGGAGGTTCGCTAAATGTTGTAGGTGCTGCTAACGTTGGAAGCGCATTAAGTGTTGTAGGTAACGTTACAATAAATACATTCGCTACAATATTAACGCTAGCAAATAACAATCTAGGTGCAAACATTACAGTCCCAGTCACAGCTGTTAGTTTCCCTAAAGCAAACTTTAGGGCTGGTGAATTGATCCTGTATGTTGTGAAGGGGTCTGAATATCAAATTAGTAAAATATTGTTTGCACATGATGATAATGATGTTAACCAAACAATTTACGGCACGTTAATGGCACCTTCAAGCTCATCTGAGTTAGCTAACAACATTGTATTGACTGTTAGTACAGCAAATACATCAAACATTGACATTAATATGAGACAAAGAGCAATAAATTCATCTGTTAAAATTGTAGCAAATATGATTAGCTAAGGAAAAAGTTAGATGGCAACTGCAAATAGTAAGTTAAAGATTGATCATGGGTTTGATGCTCGAGGTACCAGCAATGTTGTTGGGGACATGGAGGTTACTGGGTCTCTTTCGGTTGGTGGAAATTTAACTTTCACAGGAACTACTACTGGTAATTTCATTCCCGACCAAGATCAACGCTCTTTAGGTAACACTACAAATAGATGGAATCTTCAAGGCTACATTGCAAATGTGGGTAGCACTCTTACAGTAGCTGGAGCTACTTCACTACAAGATACGCTAGCAGTTACAAAAACTATCAGCGGTGGTAACACTACAATAACAGGCTTTGCCAATGTAACAACCAGTGTTAACTCTGCATCCCTGACAGTCGGGGCTGACTTCATAGCTAATACTACTGGTGCGTACCATACTGGTATTATTAATGCTGCTTCACACAACTCAACCGGATATGTTGCCAATACCACAGGTGTATACCACACTGGTGTTATTAATGCAGCTTCATTTACAACTACTGGTTTAAGAGCAAACACAACAGCGCTAGTTCCCACTTCAAACACTATTCTACTAGGCAACCCAATTGGTAGATTTGTATTATCGGCTAATACAATTGATGCATCTGGTTTAATTACTGGAGGTGCTGGTGCGACAATTACAGGTCAAGTAAATGCAACAACCGGTTTTGGTTCCGGAACTATCAATGCAACTTCTAATGGATTCTTTGCCAGTGCTACCACACTATCAATAGGCAATTCATCTGTCAATGTTGCTATAACACCATCAACTATTGAATTAGGTACTCAGTTTGATGCAAATAGTACAGGAGTATACCATACGGGTACTGTGAATGCTGCTAGCCATACTACTAGTGGATTTGTTGCTAATACGATAGCCATTGCTCCAACTTCTAATACGATTCTATTAGGTAATTCAATTGGAAGATTTGTACTATCGGCTAATACAATTGATGCATCAGGATTAATTACTGGAGGTGCTGGTGCGACAATTACAGGTCAAGTAAATGCTAGTACCGGATTTGGTTCTGGAACAATTAATGCAACTTCTAATGGGTTGATAGCTAATAGCACGACTGTAACAGTTGGCAACTCAACAGTTAACGTTGCTATAACAACAGCCGGTATCACTTCATCTGGTGGAACTGGTGTTAATCCATCATCAAATACAGTTGGCACTGCATTAGGTACCACTAATCAGCGTTGGGTCATTAACGCAAATACTATTAATGCGTCAGGGTTGATTACTGCATCTGCCGGAGCTAATATTCAAGGCACAGCTAACCTGGTGGATGTTAATATCTCTGGTAACTTAACAGTTTCTGGCACCACGACATACATCAATACTACCAACTTAACGTTGGAGATAACATTGTTACCCTTAATGCTGATCTTCCCGGAGCAACAGCACCAACGGAAAATGCTGGTATTGAAGTTAATCGTGGTAGTGCAGCTAATGTAAGTTTCTTATGGAATGAAACATCGGATTCTTGGACTGCAGGCAACAATGATATTACAGGGTATGCTAACGTATCTGTTAGTGTTAACTCAGCTCTCTTTACTGTTGGTGCTAACCTCATTGCCAATACTCTTGGAGTATATCATACAGGTATAATTAATGCAGTTAGCCACACTACTAGTGGGTTTGTTGCAAACACAACTGCTATTGCTCCTACGTCAAATACAATATTATTAGGCAACTCAATTGGTAGATTTGTACTATCGGCTAACACAGGTGATTTTAGTACGAGTATTGGATCCGGAACCATTAATGCAACCTCTAATGGATTATTTGCTAATTCAACTACTATATCATTAGGAAACTCTTCGGTTAATGTTGCTATAACACCATCAACTATTGAATTAGGTACTCAGTTTGATGCTAATAGTACAGGACTATATCATACTGGATTAGTAAATGCAGCATCGCATACAGTTGGATCCAACTTCATTGCTAATACAACAGGTGCTTACCATACCGGGCTAGTAAACGCAGCTAGTCACACTACTAGTGGATTTGTTGCTAATACAACAGCCATTGCACCAACATCAAATACAATATTACTAGGCAATACAATAGGTAGATTCGTACTATCAGCTAACACGATTGATACTTCTGGATTAATTACAGGTGGTGCCGGTGCAACTATTACCGGTCAGGTTAATGCTAGTACTGGATTTGGTTCAGGTACAATTAATGCAACCTCAAATGGATTATTTGCTAATGCTACCACTATATCATTAGGAAACTCATCTGTCAACGTTGCTATTACAACAGCTGGTATCACTTCATCTGGTGGAACTGGTGTTAATCCATCTTCAAATACAGTTGGTACAATATTAGGTACAACTACACAACGTTGGATAATAACGGCAAACTCGTTTACTACATCTGGATCTGGTTCTGTTGGTACCACTCTATCAGCTGGTAATACTGAAATAACTGGGTATGCTAATGCCTCAGTTAGTGTCAATTCTGCGTCATTAACTGTCGGTAGTTCATTCATTGCTAATACTACAGGAGCATATCATACCGGTATTGTTAACGCAGCATCACATGCTACTAGTGGATTCGTAGCAAATACAACAGCTATTGCTCCAACGTCAAATACTATATTATTAGGTAATTCAATAGGAAGATTTGTACTTTCGGCTAACACAGGTGATTTTAGTACGAGTATTGGATCTGGAACTATTAATGCAACTTCTAATGGATTATTTGCTAACGCTACAACAATATCTTTAGGTAATTCATCAGTTAACGTTGCTATAACAACAGCTGGTATCACTTCATCAGGTGGAACTGGTGTCAATCCATCTTCAAATACGGTTGGTACTGCATTAGGTACAACTACACAGCGTTGGGTACTTAATGCAAATACAGGATCTTTTGCTGGAGCTGTTTCCGGAATCACTACGTTAGCAGCAGGCAATACAACAATTACTGGATTTGTAAATGCGTCCGCTAGTGTATCAGTGGGTACTACGTTTATTGCTAACACAACGGCAGTTGCTGTTACTACTCCTCTTACAGCAAATGCAACTACTGGAACCTCTGGTCAAGCTCTGTTATCTAACGGTACAGTAGGATCTCCTTATTGGGGGACAGTGTTGTCCTCGGTAGGTGCAACGTATGTTCAGAATACTGACTCGAGAACTCTATCAGGTAATCTACAAATATCAGGTACCTATTTTAACCCTAGTTCAAATACCATATTGCTAGGCAATACAACGCAGCGTTGGGTAGTCAGTGCTAATACAATTGATGCCTCTGGAGTTGTTAACGCAGCGTCACATACAGTTGGATCAAACTTTATTGCTAACTCTATAGCAATCGTAGGAACTGGATATGCTAATATAACAACGTCTGTAAACTCAGCACTTCTAACTGTTGGTGCTGATTTTATTGCTAACAGTACAATGGTTAGACTGGGTAATAACTCCAGCGGAATAATAGTCAATGGGGATACCAGCCTCAGTGGTCTTGTTGGGTATGTAGGTTTTTCCCAGGAAAAAAGCTTTGCTGTTGATAGCTCTGTAGACGGGATGCAGATTAAGACTAATTTCACTAATACAGCTTATGTTTCAAATAGAGCAGTGATTGGAGGTAATTTTAGTACGGTCGGCAGAACTTCATCATCCAATACCCTACTGACCGGTGTTGTTGATAATGAATTATACGGAGTTTACTCTTCCGCTGATAATGGTACAAATGCGTCTACCAATGCTCGACTTGCAAACTTACAGGCTTTCAGAGCAGTATCAAGGAATAGGGCTGGTGGTGCTACTGCCAATACAGTTGATAACATGTGGTCATACTACGGGGAGACGATTACTAGCGGCTCATCTGGTATCGTAACCAATGCCTATGGTGCGCAGTTAGTTGTTGGCTTCGACACTTCTGGATCCACTGCTAATATTACTACGGCGTATGGAATGTCTGTAAACATACGTTCCAGTTCAACAATGACAATAGGCACTGGTTATCTATATAGAGGTACATATACTGGTTCCAACACTACTACTAAGTACGGCATTTACATAACTGGTGAGTCAAACAACTACGTTTCAAATAATTTTACAGTTGGTGGTAATGTATATGCTGTTAACTTTAGCGCATCGTCTGACGAAAGATTAAAATCAGATATAGAAATTATTGGAAATCCAATTGACAAAATTAGTTCACTTAGAGGAGTCAGCTTTACATATAGAGCTTCTAATACTAGAAGTATTGGTGTAATAGCACAGGATGTTGAAAAACTACTGCCTGAACTGGTTGATACTGATGGTGATGGATATAAACGTGTCAATTATGATGGTATCATTGGGGTTTTGATCGAGGCTATTAAAGAACTAAAACAAGAAATTGAAGAGCTAAAAAATGGCAACCAAAGCTAATATTACAGTAGATCAGGGAACCACGTTCTCCACCACCGTTTACTTGACTGATGATAATGGGGATCCAATTGATCTGACTGGGTATACAGGAAGATCGCAAATGCGCAAGCATTATACCTCTTCTAATTCACAGAGTTTCAGTGTATCTCTTAGCAATACAGTTGGATCAGTGAGTCTTGCGCTAACTGCCGTGCAGACTGCTAATCTTGTAGCTGGAAGATACGTTTATGATGTTGAAGTAGTAAGTAGTACCAATGTAGTATCAAGAATTATAGAGGGTATTGTAACAGTTACGCCTGAAGTGACACGATAAATGGCCATAAACACTGCAACCGTAAGATTAGTTACCGGATCTACTATCCGTGCTACTATACCTACCTCTGGTGGTCAGATCCAAGCATCTGCACCAGTAACGTTAACTACAAAGCCAAATCGACTTGATATGCTAGATGATGTTATTGAAGGTTCTCCACCAGATGGAGCTGTTTTGCAGTACCGAGCTTCAGATGATAAATACATTGTACAATCACTACAAATAGGTAACGCTGATCTTGATGGTGGTACCTTTTGAACTAACTTCACATTCTAAAACAACAATAAAACAGGGAATATAGATGGCAAATTTAATTCAGATCAAGCGATCGCTAAGCACGGCAAATGCTACCAGTTTGGCCAATGGTGAAATGGCTTATACGGCCAATGGTGATGTATTATTCATTGGTAGTAATGGTGATATCAAAGCAATTGGTGGAGCCAGAAATCCTGGTACCCTAACTGCAAATCAAGCGCTTGTTGCAAACGCCACTAGTGGAATTGATAAGGTTATTGTTGCCAATGCTGTACTAACAAGAATATACGCCAATGGTGCGCATGGTAGTGGTCAAGCTCTACAAGCAAACTCAACGGGTGGAATATTCTGGGGATCGGTAGCTGGATCTATAGCTTTAGATGATCTCACTGACGTTGCTGTAACAGCTGCAAGTACAGGGCAGGTTTTAATTGCCAACTCGACCGGATTTTTCAGAAATGTATCCTTGTCCGGTGACATTACAATTGATGCAAATGGTGTAACAGCTATTGCAGCTGATTCAATTGCTCTTGGAACCGATACAACCGGTAACTATGTTGCTACTATTACAGCTGGTAATGGTTTATCCGGAAATGCAACAACAGAAGGATCGGCACCCACAATTGCCGTAGTTGCTGGTGGTGGTATTGTATCAAATTCTACTGGTGTTTTTGCTAATACAGATAATTCAACATTGGAGTTATCAGGTGGTGCTATTAGAGTTAAAGACGATGGTATCGCACTGGGTACCAAGACAACTGGTAACTATGTTGCCACTATCACTGCTGGTAATGGTTTATCGGGCAATGCGACAACTGAAGGATCGGCACCTACAATTGCAGTCGTAGCTGGTAGTGGCGTTGCTTCTAATGCAACCGGTGTGCATGTTGTTGCTGGTAGTGGTATTACTTCCAACTCTACTGGCGTATTTGTCACCGATGGTGATGGTCTATCAGTTAACTCGACCGGTGTTCATGTTGGTGCAGGTAACGGTTTATCTGTAAACGCTACATCCGTTGCTGTTGTAGCTAACAGTGGTTTAGCATCAAACTCAACCGGTGTGTTTGTCGTTGCTGGTAGCGGCATCGTATCAAATTCGACTGGTGTTTTTGCCAACGTTGATGGTTCTACATTAGAACTATCAGGTGGAGCCATTCAAGTTAAAGACGATGGTATTGCTCTTGGCACTAAAACAACTGGTAACTACGTTGCAACTATCGCAGCTGGAAACGGTATTTCAGGATCGTCTTCATCTGAAGGTGGTGCAGCAACTATTGCAGTTGTTGCTGGTAACGGCATTGCTTCCAATTCAACTGGTGTACATGTTGTAGCAGGTACTGGTGTAGTTTCCAACGCAACTGGTGTTCATATTGGTCAAGCTGTCGGTACAACAGATAATGTAACATTCAATGATATAACTATCAATGGTAACACAGTATTAGGTAGTAATGCATCCGATGTTGTTTCTATCAAGGGTCTTGTTAACACAAGTATCATCCCAGCTGCAAATATAACATACAGCCTTGGTAATACTGTATCAAGATTCTTAACAGTTTTCACTCAGAACGTACACTCAGAGTACTTGTATATTGATAAAGATGTAACAATTGGTGGTAACCTAGTAATTTCTGGTAACTTGGTTTCTGTAAACGTGTCAACCTTATCGGTTACTGACTCACTAATTCAACTTGCTTCTAATAACACAGTTTCTGATTCACTTGACATTGGTTTCTTTGGTAACTACCAAACAGGTGGTGGTGATCCTGAGCATACGGGTTTATTTAGAGATGCGAGCGATGATAAGTTTAAGTTGTTTAAAGGTCTACAAGTTGCACCAACAACCACTGTAGATACAGCAAACAACACATATCAGATTGCAACTCTACAAGCATATTTGGATTCGGGTGGTTTAACAACCAATTCAACTGCGGTTGCTCTGACTGCAAACTCAACTCTGGCTGTTACACTCACTGCTAACTCACTTACACTTACAACTGCTCTAGTTGGAACCAGTGGTGGTACTGGTTTAGCAAGCTATACAGCAGAAGACATCTTAGTTGCTAATTCATCAAATGGATTCAGAAAACTTGGATTAGGCACTGATGGATTTGTTTTACAATCCAACGGAACTGCTCTTGTTTATTCTACGCTTGATGGAGGAACATTCTAATTGGAAGCTGAATTCGTTAATGCATATATTGCTAAACAAAAATCGTGGATTGAAGATTACGTAGCAAAAAATATACTTTTAGAAACCAGGTTACAGCTAGCTGAGGCAAAGATTGGTCAGCTAGCTGGGCTTTTAGAAGAATCTAACTCTCAAATAGAGAAGCTAAATACCAGGACAAAAAAGAAATCAGAAACACCTGATTCGACGTTCTAATTCAAATACAGCCCTAGATAGGGCTTTTGAGGGGCCATATGGCTAATAAATTTCAGACCAAACGTACGACTATATCTGGCCGTACGCCCAATACTACCAACTCTGGTAACACTCACTACATTGATACTGGTGAGCTAGCGCTCAATCTTACTGATGGTAAGATGTTTTCGTCTAATGGATCCGCATACTTTGAAGTTGGTGCCAACTTACAAAACCTGAGTGTCACTGGAAATGCTACTATCAAAGCAATTATTGCTAACGGTAGTATTGGTACAAGTGGTCAAATACTTGCTTCAAATGGATCTGCAATTTATTGGACTGCTTCAGGTGGAAATGGTTCTGTTACTCAAGTTAACACTGGTAATGGACTTACCGGTGGTCCTATCACGACGACAGGAACAGTTAGTGTCCTGGCAAATAATGGTATTACATCTAATTCCACTGGACTGTTTGTCACAGCTGGTACTGGTACAGTTGTGAATGCAACTGGTGTTCATGTAAATTCAAGTTATATTGCTACTATATCAGCAAATAACACATCTTTCCTTGGTGGCACTGCGGCCGCGTCATTTGTTCAGAATACGGACTCAAGAACACTTTCTGGCAATCTGGTAATATCTGGCTCCAGCCTAACACCTGCATCTAACACTATCCTGTTAGGAAATTCAACACAGCGTTGGGTACTAACTGCAAACACAATTGATGCTTCAGGTTTAATTACTGGTGGTGCTGGTGCAACTATTACTGGACAAGTTAATGCTAGTACGGGATTTGGTTCTGGTACAATTAACGCTACCTCAAATGGACTATTTGCTAATGCTACTACAATATCAGTAGGAAATTCATCAGTTAATGTTGCTATTACCCCATCAACAATTGATTTAGGTACTCAGTTTGATGCAAACAGTACTGGATTGTATCACACAGGGACAGTTAATGCTGCCTCTCATACAGTTGGATCCAACTTTATTGCTAACAGTACAGCAATAGTTGGTACTGGATATGCAAACGTAACAACAAGTGTTAACTCAGCGTTATTAACAGTTGGAACTGCATTTATTGCTAATACAACTGGTGCTTATCACACTGGTACTGTTAATGCTGCTTCACATACAGTTGGTACTAGCTTTATTGCCAACTCTACAACAGTTTTAATAGGTAATACTACTTCAGGATTATTAGTTAGTGGTGAGCCAAGCTTGGCTTCTTTTGTTGGAAAGGCTGGGTATGCTCAGCAAAAGAACTTTGCTGTTGATGATTCCGTATATGGAATCCACGTTGAGTCTTATAATAATAATACAGCCTACACATCTGCAGCCGTGGGTAGAGGGATGTATGGTGCTTATTTTTATACGGTAGGTAATACTCAATCTACTAATACTGCTGGGGGATTCACTAATAATTATATAACAGGAGTTTATTCGAGGACTATCAATGCTCCATCGGGTGGTAATGCTCGAGCTGCAAACTTGTATTCTTTTAGAGCAGAAGCAATAAACAATGCTGATGGTGCTGTTGCTAATACTATTGACAACTTATATGCATACTACGGAGAAGCAACAGTCAGTGGTACTGGTATTACAACAAAGACGTACGGTTCTCATGTAATTGTTGGGTGGGACGCTGGAGCAGCTGGTGCCAATATTGTTTCTGCATATGGATACTCTGCAAACGTAAAATCCAGTACAGGTGTTACTATAGACACTGGTTATCTTTATTATGGTACCCATTCTGGCTCCAATACAACCACCAAGTACGGTTTGTATTTAAGCAATGAAGCTAATAACTATCTATCTGCAAATTTAAGAGTTGGTGATACTATCACAGCAGATCAGATTAATATTGGAACGAGTAGTTTTATAGCTAATTCATCAGCAATAATTGCTGGTGATCCCTTAACACCAACTGCTAATACAATCCTTCTAGGAAACTCAACACAGCGTTGGGTGCTATCAGCAAATACTGGTGACTTTACTGGTACAGTATCAGGTACAGTTGCCAATATGTCCACATCAGTCAATAGTGCATTGCTAACTGTTGGTACGTCCTTTATTGCTAATACCACCGGAGCTTATCATACTGGATTGGTCAATGCTGCATCTATCAACATAGGTGGCAGTGGTTTTATTGCCAACTCAACAGCAATTGTCTTAGCAGAACCGGTAACTGCAAATGCAACTACAGGTACAGCTGGTCAAGCGTTATTATCTAACGGTACAGTAGGATCTCCTTATTGGGGAACACCAACATCATCTCCTGGTGCAACGTATGTTCAAAATACGGATTCAAGAACTCTGTCAGGTAACCTAGTAATATCAGGCACATACTTTAATCCTAGTGCAAATACAATTCTGTTAGGTAATACAATACAGCGTTGGGTACTAGCTGCAAACACAATTGATGCTTCAGGTTTAATTACTGGTGGTGCTGGTGCAACAATTACTGGTCAGGTGAATGCTAGTACTGGATTCGGATCAGGTACAATCAATGCTACGTCTAATGGATTAATAGCCAATAGTACAACTATAACTGTTGGTAACTCATCAGTTAACGTTTCTATTACACCATCAGATATAGCATTAGGTACTCAGTTTGATGCCAATAGTACGGGACTATATCATACGGGTACTGTCAATGCTGCTAGTCATACTGTTGGATCTAATTTTATAGCAAATAGCACTGCAATAGTTGGAACTGGATATGCTAACGTAACAACAAGTGTTAACTCTGCTCTATTTACTGTTGGTACATCGTTTATAGCTAATACTACTGGAGCATATCATACCGGTACTATTAATGCTGCCTCTCATACTACTACTGGTTTTGTTGCTAATACTACAGTCATAGCACCAACCTCCAATACGATTCTATTAGGTAATACAATAGGAAGATTTGTAGTATCGGCTAATACAATTAACGCATCTGGACTAATTACTGGTAGTGCTGGTGCTGATATTACTGGTCAGGTCAATGCATCTACGGGATTTGGTTCCGGAACAATTAATGCTACATCTAATGGATTATTTGCTAACTCCACTACTATATCATTAGGAAACTCATCTGTCAACGTTGCAATTACTACAGCTGGTATAACATCATCTGGTAGTACTGGCATTAATCCATCATCAAATACAGTTGGTACTGCACTTGGTACAGCGACACAGCGTTGGGTATTAAATGCCAATACTGGATCATTTGCTGGTACAGTATCGGGCATTACTACACTGGCAGCAGGTAATACAACAGTCACTGGGTTTGCAAACATTACTAGTACAATTCAAGGTGGATCTAGCTTAACTATTGCTGGTGCACTATCTGGTGTTACAACAGCAGCAATGGGTAATACAACTATTACTGGTTTTGCTAATGCATCTGTTAGTGTTAATTCTGCAATACTAACAGTCGGCACATCATTCATTGCTAATACTACAGGAGCATATCATACTGGTTTAGTCAATGCTGCTAGTCATACAACTTCTGGTTTTGTTGCTAATACAACTGTAATTGCTCCAACTTCTAATACAATTCTTTTAGGCAATACAATAGGAAGATTCGTTGTATCAGCAAACACAATTGATACTTCTGGGTTAATTACAGGTGGTGCTGGTGCAACTATCACTGGCCAGGTAAATGCTAGCACTGGATTTGGTTCTGGTACAATCAATGCAACATCAAATGGATTATTTGCTAACTCGACTACTATATCATTAGGAAACTCTTCGGTCAACGTTGCAATTACTACGGCTGGTATAACATCATCTGGTGGCACTGGTATCAATCCATCATCAAATACTGTTGGTACTGCATTAGGTACTACGACTCAGCGCTGGGTGGTGAATGCTAACACTGGATCATTTGCTGGTGATGTGACTATATCAAGTAGCACTGCTTCTGGTAATAATAGTACAGGTGCTTTAAAGGTTACTGGTGGTGTTGGAGTTGGTGATAGTGTATATGTTAAGAATAGGGTTGGTTTTACTAATTCTACAAACATCAGTGTTGTATATCAAGTGTATAACGTGACTACAAACAGTTTAGATACGGTGTTTGGATAATGGCAATAGCTACTAGACTTACAAACACAGGGACGTTCTTAGTAAATGGGTCTTTTGACGAGCTAACAGATGGGATAGTATATGATAGTAGTCTCAAACTTTATCTCAATGCTATTAAGTCTTTCCCACTAGTCGTTCAGTATGTTATTGTTGGTGGTGGTGGTGCTGGAGGAAAAGATGGTAACGACAGTGGAGGTGGAGGAGCTGGAGGGTATCGTTCATCGGTAACTGGTGAGCTTTCGGGAGGTAACAGTACAGCCGAAACTCCACTTACTCTGAATCCTGGAGTTGAGTATGGAGTTAGTATTGGTAATGGGGGACCGGGTAATGGATTTGCCAGTTCATCAGGTAGCACTTTTAATTCAATTACAGCACAAGCTGGTGGCGTTGGTGCTGCTGCGGTAACTGCACAACCTGCAGTTAGTGGTGGGTCTGGTGGTGGTGGTAGTTCTAAAGCAGGTCAAGAAACTGGCGCTGCAGGGACTTCAGGTCAAGGTTTTGCTGGAGGCAATTTTGCAACAGATGGTGGAGGTGGTGGTGGGGCAAGTAGTGCTGGATATAATGGAAACGATGCTACGAAGCCTGGTTATGGTGGGGATGGTATACAGTCCAATATAACAGGAACACCAACCTACTATGCTGGTGGTGGAGGCGGAGGTATTGATACTGCTGGTAGAGGCATTGGTGGACTTGGTGGTGGTGGCAATGGATCAGTTACTGGAAATGGTGGTAACGCTACTGGGTACGGTAGTGGAGGTGGTGGCTGCGGAGGTACTGGTACAGGTGGTGATGGATCTGATGGTGTGATTATTCTACGATATCCAAATGTATACACTATATCACTAACTAATTGTGGTGGAACTACAACAACAGTTGGATCTGATAAAGTAACTGTAATAAACAGCTCTGATCCCGAACTTGATGCAAGTGTATCTTGGTCGCTTACCAGTTCATCTTGGAGTGATTTGAGTGGTAACGGCAATACTGCTACTTTAGTTGCCTCTCCTACATTTACAACTAGTGGTGGCGGGGCTATCACATTTAATCCATCTGGTACAGGACAGTATGCTAATATTCCTGTTGCAGCTATACCTTCGGGAGGTAACCAGGTTAGTATATCCTGTTGGATCAACTTAGGTAATCCTGCAACACCACCAGCCGCTAGTGTGTTTTCATGTTCTGATTCTGTAGGTAATAGGATAATAAACATACACCTGCCTTGGAATGATAGTATAGTTTATTGGGACGCTGGTAATAGTGGAGGTACCTACGATAGGATTAATACTAGCACGCTGAGCTTAGCACAAAAAACAGATTGGCATCATTGGGCATTCACTAAAAATGCTACAACTGGTACTATGGCCATTTATTTAGATGGTGTAAGCATAGCAACTGGTACAGGAAAGACTCTTGCACTTGGTACAGCTAGTACAGCAACTGTTCCTTGTGCAATTGCAAATTTTCAAGGTACTGCAAACTGGAATGGTAGTGTTGGTAGTTTTGAAATATATAATGTTGCACTTACTGCTACTCAGGTAGCACAAAACTACTCAGCAACATCAGCACCTTACACTAAATTTAAAACCGCATCAAACACAGTTTATGCTACAGAATTTGATGAAAAAATTATTAACGGAGGTAGCGTGGCTAAAAGAGAGTTGAGTACTGGTGTATTACAAGTTAGTGATGAGTTTGATGAAGTTAGCTTTGCTGCAGGTTCTATCAGTTTTAATGGTGCTAATCAATATTTGACTGTTGCAAGTAACAATATTTTTACGCCATTGCAGACTGGTATTTTCACAGTGGAGGCTTGGATTTACGTTACAGGTGGATCTGGAACCCAAAGAGAACTTGTAGTTCGCCATAATCCAGGAAGTAGCCTTAACTGGATGTTGGAGCTCACTGCTGGAAATCTAGCATCATTTTATTTTAATGGTGTTAGTGGAGGAGAAAGTATTAGTAGTGTTGCTACAGTACCGTCGAATAGATGGGTGCATGTTGCAGGTGGGATAAGCGGTGTCAATAAATTTGTTTGCCTTGATGGAGTTTATAGATCTGCTGCTTATACTTCAGCGCCTGTACTTCAAGGTGCTGGTGGTACTACGTTACCAATTGTCATTGGTGCTGCTCAAAATGGCACTTTAGGTTTTACTGGTTTAATATCAAATGTGCGAGGTGTTAATGGTACTGCGTTGTATACAGCAAACTATACCCCATCTCGTACAGTATTTCCTGCTATTACCGATACCTTTTTGTTGTTAAATGTTATTGATTCCACTAACTTCATTAGAGATAACAGCAAAAATACATTTACTATAACTAACAACGGTACTGCTACGTTCAACACTAGCGGACCTTTTAACGGACAATAAATATTAAACTATGGCTAAACTAAACTCAGGAACAAGAATATACGGCACTGCCAATATTGATACTCAAATCAACATTGGTGCCAACGTCGTTGCTAACACTACTGGATTTGGTTCTGGTACGATCAATGCTACTTCAAATGGATTTTTAGCAACTGCTACTACAATATCATTAGGTAACACATCAGTTAACGTTGCTATAACTGTTGCTATTGTGGCTGTAGGTGCTACGTTTATTTCTAATACGACTGCTACTGTTGTTACTACACCACTTACTGCAAATGCATCTACAGGAACTTCCGGACAGGTTTTGGTATCAAACGGAACAGTTGGTTCTCCATACTGGTCTTCAGTAGCTACTATTGGTTCTGGTCAAACTTGGACGGATGTAAAGGCATCTAGAGCTACCGGAACTACGTATACAAACTCAACAGGTAGACCAATCATGGTGGTGGTTGGTCCAACCGCGGCTGCTGGGGTGAGTGGTGTTTTTAATATTTCTAGTGTTGCTGTTGCCTCTATCACCAGTACTGGTAGTGCTGCATCACTATTTTCTTTCATCATCCCTAACGGCGTAACCTATTCTGTAACAAATACCGCTAGCTATGTCGTAAGTACTTGGTATGAGCTTCGCTAAGGATAAAATATGAAATATTACAAAGACCCAATCACAAACGAACTATACGCATACGAATTAGATGGCTCACAGGACCATATCATTCCGAATGATTTCCTACCCCTTACTGATAGTGAAGTCAGTGAAATACGGCTTCAACTGATCCAACAAAACGAGCAAGCTAAAACTTATAGAGAACGACGTGCAGCAGAATATCCATCGTTTGCTGATCAGTTTGATTTGCTGTACCACGGTGGCTATGACGCGTGGAAAGCTGCAATTGATGTAGTAAAAGCAAAATATCCAAAGGAATAAAGTGGGGTTGACCAGGTAGTTTATATAAACATAAATACTTGATCAAATTAAGGAGTAAGCCATGGCCGTTCCAACAACCAGAGCAGCATTTAAAGAATACTGTCTCAGAAAACTGGGTAAACCAGTGATTGAGATCAATGTTGATGATGATCAAGTGGAAGACCGTATTGACGAGTCACTTAAATATTACTACGACTATCATTTTGATGGGTCGGAAAGAATTTACTACAAGCACACAATTACATCAACTGATGTAACAAACAAATACATCACGCTCCCAGAAAACATTATCGGTGCTGTCAGGATCTTCAATCTTGGTGACCCCATGGTTACTAATAACCTGTTTGATATCAGGTATCAGATTGCTCTAAACGACCTGTACACTCTCACTTCCGTTTCTATGGTTCCATATTATATGGCATTTCAGCACATCCAGTTGATGGAGCAAATGTTAGTTGGCCAACAGCCAATTAGATATAATAGACACACAAACAAACTATATGTGGACATGGATTGGGAGTATAAAGCAAAAGTTGGATACTTTTTAATTGTTGAGGCCTATGAGATTGTTGATCCTGAAGTGTATACAGATGCATGGGGAGATAGATGGCTTCAAGAGTATTGTACGGAAAAAATCAAGTATCAATGGGGAACTAATCTAAGCAAGTTCAACGGAATGCAGCTTCCTGGTGGTGTCACGTTCAACGGACAGAATATCAAACAAGAGGCTGATGCTGCTATTGATAAGTTGGAAAAGGAAATGATTACTTCCTATTCCTTGCCGGTAATGGATATGGTTGGCTGAAAGAAAGAAATTGGGAGCATAAAATTACAACCTCACTATATTTCAATAATTTTGGTGCTAGCCAAGAACAGCTACTAATTGAAAACTTGGTAGTGGAGTCCATTAAGATATATGGACATGACCTCTATTATCTTCCAAGGACCTTAGTTAATAGTGATGCCATCTATGGTGAGGAGACCTATTCAAGGTTTGACTCTCAGTATTTCATTGAAATGTATATTAAGAATGTTGAAGGGTTTGCTGGCCAGGGAGATTTCTTATCTAAATTTAACCTTGAGATTAGAGACCAAGTAACATTTACAGTTGCAAGACGTGTATTCTCTGAAGAAATTGGAACTATGACCTCATTGGTTAGACCTCGTGAAGGAGACTTAATATACTTCCCGCTCAATAGAAAACTATTTGAAATTAAGTTTGTTGAGCATGAAGCTATATTCTATCAACTAGGTGCTTTGCAGACTTTTGACGTTGTTTGTGAGTTATTTGAGTATAGTAACGAGATATTTAATACAGGTATTACAGAGATTGATGAGAAACAAAAACCACTTACTTTCAATATGTCTGATTTTGGAATCATGCTTGAAAGTGGTTTAGCTCTTACAGATGAAGAAGGATATGACTTAATTCAAGATCAGTTTGATATGAAAACACAAGATCCTATTTCTGATAACTTTGACATTCAGTCTGAGTCTGATGATATATTAGACTTTACAGAGATAGATCCGTTCAGTGAGGGGGCGTACTAGAATGTTTGGTCAAGTTTTTTATCACGACACGCTCCGTAAGTATGTTATCCTTTTTGGAACATTGTTTAATGACGTCTACATCAGTAAGGGTGATGGAACCAATACTACTCAAACTATAAAAGTACCTATTTCGTATGGTCCCAAGCAAAAATTCTTAACAAGGTTAGAACAAGATCCTAATCTTAACAAGCCAGTTGCTATACAGCTTCCTAGAATGGGATTTGAACTGTTAGATATCAGCTATGCTGCTGAGAGAAAGTTACCAACAGTTAACAAGATATCTGTGGTAAATGCAAGTAATCCAAACAAACTTACGTATCAATATATGCCTGTTCCGTATGATTTAAATTTTGATCTGCATATTATGGTAAAGCAAGCAAGAGATGGTACAAGAATTCTTGAGCAGATTCTCCCTTTCTTTACACCAGAGTGGACGGCAACGTTAAATCTTGATTCCACTATGCAGCACAAATATGATGTACCAGTAATTTTAAACTCAGTTAAATCAGAAGATACATATACTGGCAACTTCATGGAACGGAGAGCCATTACTTGGACTCTGTCATTTACCATGAAGGGTTATATTTTTGGTCCTACAAGATCTCAAAAAATTATTAAGAATACGGGCATCAATCTGTACAATGTTGCAACAGATATCAATATTGATGATGCAGTCGGAAACACTCAAATTTATGATACTTTAACTACTATACCTTCTGTTGTTGGCAAGACCCTTGCGCAAGTGGAAGCGGATGATGATTATGCAATTACCCAAACAATTGAGCAATTCTATGATCAATGATACTATTGGTAATGCTTTGGATCTAACTCCAATCCAGGAGGTACTGCCCAAAGCCAAAAGAGAATCTATTGACGCTGTTACCGACTATCAGTATGCACGCGGTAACATGCTTAACATTCTTGAGAAGGGTAATCAGGCACTTGATGGAATGTTAGATGTTGCAGATCAATCTCAGCATCCTAGAGCCTATGAAGTTGTAGCAACTCTCATAAAGACTCTTGCCGATACTAACAAGGACCTAATAGAGTTAGCTAAGAAGACTAAAGAGCTTGAAAAGATGGACGGGGTTGATGCACCTCAAACTATAAATAATAACTTGTTTGTTGGATCCACTGTTGAACTTCAAAAATTATTGAAACAATCTAATGAGTAAAAGTGAGATATATCTAGGCAATAAAAATCTTAAACGTGCTAATGTACCAATTGAATTTACAAAAGAACAGATTCAAGAATACGTAAAGTGTGCAAGAGACCAGTTGTATTTTATTGAAAAGTATGTTAAAATAGTCAACGTTGACAGAGGACTTATATCCTTTGATCCTTACGAATATCAAAAAGACATTGTAAGACTGTTTGAGAGAGAGCGTTTTGTTATATGTAAGATGCCGCGTCAGGTTGGTAAGACCACCATTGTTGTAGGCATCATATTGCATGCTGCTTTGTTTAACGAGAACTATCGTATTGCTATTCTTGCTAATAAAGAGAAGCAAGCACATGAGATATTATCCAGAATTCAGTTAGCTTATGAGCACCTTCCTAAATGGTTACAGCAAGGTGTTATTGAATGGAATAAAGGTAGTATTGAGTTGGAGAATGGATCAAAGATCCAAGCGGAACCAACAGGATCTTCAGCAATTCGTGGTACGTCTCAGAACCTTGTATATCTAGATGAGTTTGCTTTTGTACCCAACAACATACAAGAGAGCTTCTTTTCTTCTGTTTACCCTACTATTTCGTCCGGTACAACGACAAAGGTGTTGATAACATCAACTCCTAATGGATTGAATCTATTCTACAAGCTGTGGATTGATAGTGAAAACGATCGCAATTCCTACAAGAGAATTGATGTTCATTGGTCAGATGTTCCAGGTAGAGATGAGAAGTGGAAAGAAGAGACTATTAGGAATACGTCTAAAGAACAGTTTAGACAAGAGTTTGAGTGTGAATTCCTTGGTTCGTCTAACACCCTCATCTCACCGGAAGTGCTAAGAAGGTTGGTGTTCCACCCTCCAATACATCAGAATGAATTCCTTAAAGTATATACTGAACCTCTACAAGGTAGATTATACATCATGTCGGTGGATGTGTCAAGAGGTTTAGGTGGAGATTATTCAGCTTTTATTATTTGGGATATAACTGAAGCACCATATAAGACAGTAGCTGTCTACAAAAACAATAACATATCACCGTTAATGTTTCCGGAAGTAATATATTCAGCATGCAAAAGATACAATTATTGCTATGCTTTAATAGAAACAAATGATCTTGGTCAGCAAGTTGCTGATATCCTTCACGAAGAGCTTGAGTATGAAAACATTATTTATACTCAAAAGACTACAAAAGGTGCAGTAGAAATATCACAAGGATTTAAAGCTGGTGCAGTCAAAGGTGTAAGAACTACCAAAGCAACTAAGAAAGTTGGCTGCAATAACTTCAAAGCATTAGTAGAGAATGATAAGGTTGAGTTGGTAGATATAGATCTTATATCTGAGTTGTATAGATTTGTCAGCAATGGTAATACGTATGAGGCTGAAGATGGAAATGATGACTTGGCTATGTGTGGGGTACTGTTTGGCTGGATGATGACGCAAAGCTTTATTAAAGAGATAACCAACCTAGACATACGTCAGCGAATATTACTACAGCAGCAAAATGCAATAAATGATGAACTTCTTCCTTTTGGCATAATAGAAGATGGCCATCCAGAATTAGAGGAGCTTCCCTTAACTAGGGATCTACTTCAACAGATGCTTTTTCCTAATGAAAAAACAAAAGAATACATGGAAAAGCTTCAAGAATATGCCGCAGATAAACAATATTATAAATAGAAAGAAACTCTAGTCTTTAGGAGAACAAAATGGCATTTCAAGTTAGTCCTGGCGTAAACGTTTCTGAAATTGACTTAACCACAGTTGTACCTGCCGTATCCACATCGGTTGGTGCTGTTGCTGGTGTCTTTAAGTGGGGTCCTGTTGGTCAAAGAACCCTTGTCAGCTCAGAAATTGAATTGGTATCCAAGTTTGGTAAACCAACAAATCACAATCCCGAAACATTCTTTACAGCTGCAAACTTCTTAGCATATGGTAATGCTTTGTATGTTGCAAGAGCTGGCAACACAGTACCTAATACTGCTTTTGCAAACTGTACAACAGCAAATAATAGCGCTAATATTACTGTAGTTAGTACTACAAGTATTCAAGCGGGTATGAAAATTAATGGCTTAACAACTATACCCGACAGTACATTAGTTGCATCAGTTACTAACTCTACATCTTTTGTTGCTGCCGTAGCTGCTAACGGTGTAGCATCAGCTGTAAACACTTATTTCTACAGCTCCAATTCAGTTCTCAGTGCTATTGCAAATGTTGGTTCTGTTGTTAACTTTGCTGCAACAAGTACTGTTAAAAATAGTAATACATACGAACAACTAACGTTTAGCGATACTGATCTTCTGTACATAGCTCGTTGGCCAGGTGATCTTGGTAACTCGTTGAAAATTTCTGTATGTGACAGTGTAAATGCGTATAGTAAAACAATTGGATTGAATATAGGTATAAATGCAACAGCAACATTTATAACTTCAAACTCAAGTTTGCAAACTGCTAATCTCAACACTGTTTCAATGAGTTTAGCTGTTGGAAATAATCAACTCACTTTCTTTACATCTAATACATCTTTTGGTTCTAATACAGAAGCTAATACTGCAATGGCTGCTATGCTAGCACTCTTTCAACTTAATGATATTATTGAAGTTGGTAATACCTCCATTGGTAAGCAATACTTAAAGATTACAAGTCTTCCAGCGGCAATGGGAACAAATTCGAGCTTTTCTAACTCAACTGCTAAATTCTTTACATTGACTTTAGATAATCAACTGCAACTAGCAGCTAACGTGAATGCTAATACATTTTTAGCAACAAATACTTTCACAAAATACTGGGAGTATTTCAACGTGGTTGATAAAGCTCCAGGAGTCTCTAGTTACCAAGCTTCGCAAGGTAATACTTCGGCTGTAGATGAGATTCATGTAGTGGTTGCTGATGAAGATGGTAAATTCTCTGGTGTTCCAGGTACAGTGCTGGAAGTGTACAGAGGTCTATCACGTGCAACTGATGCAAAAACAACAGATGGAACTGGTAACTACTATAAAACAGTAATTAATGAAAGTAGCCAGTATATTTGGTGGGCAAACCATAGATCAGGTGTGCCTGGAAATACAGCATTAAATATTGCTTCTGTGGATACTAATCCTCTATCAACATCCTTTAGTCTTGGTCAAGATGGGGATGATGAGAATGACAATCCTCTCAACAACACACTAGCTGCCTATGATTTATTCGCATCACCTGAGGATGTTGATGTCTCTTTACTCCTAACTGGCAAATCCAAAGGTGGTACAAACGGTGAACAGAAAGCAAACTATCTAGTAGATAATATTGCTGAAGTGCGTAAAGATTGCATTGTACTTGCTTCTCCAGATAAGGATGACGTCGTTAATAACTCAAACCAAGATGAAGCTCAGGACACTGTTGACTTTAGAAACTCATGCCGTTCGTCTTCGTATCTGGTCATTGATTCTGGTTACAAATATCAGTACGACAAATATAACGATCTATTCCGTTGGGTTCCACTAAACGGTGACATTGCTGGTCTATGCGTACGTACAGATTCTACAAGAGATCCTTGGTTCTCTCCTGCTGGTTTCAACAGAGGTCAGATCAAGAACGTTGTCAAACTAGCTTATAATCCAGATAAAGCAGATCGTGACTTGCTGTATAAGAATGGTGTCAACCCAGTTGCCACATTCCCAGGTCAAGGTACAGTTCTATTTGGGGACAAAACGGCTCTATCAAAACCAAGTGCGTTTGATCGTATCAATGTTCGTAGACTGTTTATTGTCCTAGAAAAAGCAATTGCAACTGCTGCCAAGTTCTCTCTATTTGAATTCAACGATGAGTTTACCAGAGCACAGTTTGTAGCGCTTGTTGAGCCTTTCCTTAGAGACGTACAAGGCCGTAGAGGTATCTACGATTACAGAGTCGTGTGCGACACATCGAATAATACTGGCGAAGTAATTGACAGGAATGAATTTGTAGGAGATATATACGTTAAGCCAGCCAAATCGATTAACTTTATCCAACTCAACTTTGTTGCAGTAAGAACAGGTGTTGCGTTTGACGAAGTAGTCGGTAAGTTTTAATTAAGGAGAATAGTAAATGGCTTTCAGTATTAATTCCTTTAAATCGCTAGTAAGCACTACCGATTTTGCAAGACCAGCTCTATTCCAGGTGTTTATTTCCACTCCACCTGGAGTAACTCCCCTAATCCCTTTCAGCCCGTTCTTAGTTCGTTCTGCTAGCTTACCAGCTTCTCAAGTTGGTCAAGTGTCCATTCCTTATGGTGGTAGAACAATTAAGATTGCAGGTGAGAGACAATATGGCGATTGGTCGACTACAGTTATGAATGATGAAGGTTTTATTGTTCGTAACGCCGTTGAACAATGGATTGATATTATCAACCAAAGAACAACAAACTTCAGAGCTTTCCCTAACGAGTATAAGGTTGATTTAACAGTAACCCAGTACTCTAAGAAAGGTCCAGCTCCATTGAAACTTGTTAAGCTAGTAGGATGCTTTCCTACAGCAATCGGTGAGATCGCTCTTGATTGGGCCTCTGATGATGCAATTGAAGAATTTAGTATTACATGGTCTTACGACTACTGGGAATGAAATGAGAGGGGCTGAAAGGCCCCTCTTCTAACAAGAGGATAATATGGCCAGTTTGTTTGGATTTGAGTTTAAAAAACGAGTAGCTGAAGAAGAACCAGCATCATTTGCACCTCCAGTTAACGATGATGGTGCTGTAACGGTAGCTGCTGGTGGATCTTACGGTACGTTTGTAGATTTAGAAGGCACTGCTAGAACTGAGGCAGAGCTTGTTACTAGATATAGAGATATGTCTATTGTAGCTGATGTTGAGCGTGCAGTAGATGAGATTGTCAATGAATGTATCGTGTCAGAGATTAAAGATCAAATTGTTCAGATCAACTTAGACAAGTTACAGTACCCAGATAATATCAAACAACTTATAGCTGTAGAGTTTGAAAATATTAAGAGCTTGTTGAATTTTGAAAACCAGGCATATGAGATTTTCAGAAAGTGGTATGTTGATGGTAGACTATACTATCACGTAATTATTGATGATGCAAATCCAAGGCTTGGTATCAAAGAGATCAGAAATATTGATCCACGAAAGATTAGAAAGGTCCGTGAGCAGAAGAAGAAACGTGATCCTAAATCTAGTGCAATGATTATTCAGAATCAAAAAGAATACTTCATGTACAATGAGAAGGGATATAATGCTCAGGGTATTGGTAGTGGTCATGCAGCTTATTCTGCAAGTGGTGTAAAAATTGCAAAGGACTCAATTGTCCATTGTGTGTCTGGTTTAATGGATACTAATGGAACAATGGTCCTTTCTTATTTGCACAAAGCAATCAAACCACTCAACCAGTTAAGAGTACTTGAAGATGCAACTGTAATTTACAGAATCTCAAGAGCACCCGAAAGAAGAATATTTTATATTGACGTTGGTAATCTACCGAAGATGAAAGCCGAGCAGTATCTTCGAGATATGATGGTTCGTCATAAAAATCGGCTTGTATATGACGCAACAACTGGTGAAGTGAGAGACGATAGAAAATTCATGACGATGTTAGAGGACTATTGGCTTCCTCGTCGTGAAGGTGGTAAAGGAACAGAGATCACAACTCTACCAGCAGGTGAAAATCTTGGTAAGATGGAAGATGTTGAATACTTCCAAAAGAAATTATTCCAGTCTCTTAATGTTCCAGTTACAAGGTTGCAGACAGACCAAATCTATTCGATTGGTAAAGCAACAGAGATTACTCGTGATGAAGTAAAGTTTAGTAAGTTTATTAATAGACTAAGAAATAGATTTTCTGTTATATTCCTCAAGTGTCTTGAAAAACAACTTGTACTAAAAGGTATTGTTACTACAGAAGACTGGAAAGTACTATCACAGTCAATTAATTTTGAGTTTGCTAGTGACGAATACTATCAAGAGTTGAAAGACACTGAGATGTATATGTCAAGAGTAAATGCTGCTAATGGCCTTGCTCCATACATTGGTAAATATTATTCTCATGCTTGGGTTAGAAAGAATATATTTAAGCAGTCCATGGAAGATATGACAGAGCAGGATGCAGGAATTGTCGGAGAGTACAAAAATCAAGTACTCTACCCACCAGCACCTGAGCAACCGCAACAATAAATATAGGAGATATGATGGAAGTCGATACACCACAATATGAATTGAGTGACCTAGTAAGATATTCTTATGAAGGTCAACCTGCCAAAGTGCAGGATGTATTTAATGAGTTGATGATGGGTAGAATGTACGATGCCATCCAACAAAAGAAGGTCGAGGTGGCTCAGAATTTCTTTGGTCAGCAACAAGCTGATGCAGAGGATTATGACACTGACCAATACGAAGAAGAGGACGAAGATGGCCAAGACGCTTAAGGGCATTTTAGAAGTATACGCTCCTAGATCCAAGGATGAGAAGCGTTTCAAAGACAAGCATGTTGTTGCTAGACAGGAATTAGATGAGCCGTCAAAAGACGATGCCGTCTTCAAAGCAACAAACGTAAAGACAGTTGGTAGAGAAAAAGGTAGACATGGCTACGATGTTAACAAAGACGAGTCTGTGTACGAGTCAGTTCACTCTATGGCTCTTCATGTTAAGCCTGTCAATGTAAATGGTAAAACCAAGTACAAGGTACATGCAGTAGGTAGTCATCTAGCTGACGGTATTAAGGTTGGGGAGCATTTGTCTGATACAGAGCTTGATGATGCTGCTGAAATGGGTGCTAAGATCAAACATCTTAAAGAAGATACCTTGGACGAGAAGCATTTGACTCCAGCTGAAATGAAAAAGCGTGAGCAAATTGCAAAGGCTATTAAGCGTGATAATCCTAATATGCCAATGAGTAAGAAGATGGCAATTGCTACAGCCAGTGCTAAGAAAGTTGCAGAGGGGTTTGATGATGAGGATGTTGAATTACTTAATATTATTTACAACTCACTCACAGACGAAAATAAAGCTATACTAGAAGACATTGTGGAAAACAATCCTGATCAATTGCTAGAATTTTTAGATCATTTAGAGGTGCAGAATGGCTGATCCATTTAAACCAATCTCGACAGAGCTCACACTTACAACTGCTAATAATATTGGTCTTGCTTCTCTTGTAAGAGTAATTAATTTAGACAGTGCAAACAGCGCTACAATTACTATTACGTCTAATACCGGTACTGTTCTAGCAACGTTTACTCTTGGCCACCATGGTACTGACTTTGGTAAAGAATATGTGGTTAAAGCACCCACCGACACTCTAAAAGCTAACAATGCTACCAATGATGGTTCTTATGCAGGCCTTGGTATCAAAGCCGTATCAGTTGCATACAGATAAGGAACTAGAATGAATTTAATTAGCGAAGTATATGAAGGAGTTAAATTCCTTGTTGAAGAAAAAGAAGGAAAGAAGAACTTTTTCATCGAAGGTACTTTTATGGTTGCCAATCAAGGCAACAAGAACAAAAGAATTTACAAATCTGATATCTTAGAGCGCGAAGCACAAAGATATAATAAAGAGTATATCAAAGAGAACAGAGCTTTTGGTGAACTTGGTCATCCACAGGGACCAACAATTAATCTGGAGCGTGTATCTCACCTCATTACTAGCTTGGTCAAGGAGGGTGATAACTTTATAGGCAAAGCAAAGATTATGGATACTCCTTACGGAAACATTGTTAAGAACCTCATGCAAGAAGGTGCTACACTTGGTGTTTCTTCAAGAGGCCTAGGTTCATTAAAGATGAATAAAGAAGGATTAAACGAAGTTCAAGATGACTTCTATCTAGCAACTGCTGCTGATATCGTTGCTGATCCTTCTGCTCCTGGTGCATTCGTAAGAGGCATTATGGAGGGTGTTGAATGGGTGTGGGATAATGGAGTTTTGAAACCTCTGCAGCTAGAGGAAATGAAGAGAACCATTCAAAAAACGTCTAGTAGAAACTTAGAAGAAGCTCAATTAAGAGTTTTTCAACAGTTTATCAGATCACTGTAAATTTTTAAAATATAAATAATAAAGATACTTTTAAGGAGTAAAGAAAATGGCAACAAAACAACAACTAGATGAATTACAAGTGGGTGGTGGTGCTACTGGAGTCTCCATGGTTCCAGATGCAGGCACAAAGAAAACCACACTACCTAATTCAAAGTCCCAAGGTGACATGAATCCCCAATCATTGGCTGGCGATCAAGAAGAAACTGATCCACAAAACAATACAAAGCCAACTGGTGATATGTCAGCACAGAACAAAGCAACAATTGCTACTAAAGAGCACTTAGAAGCTATGTTCAATGGTGAAGATCTTTCGGAAGACTTCAGAGAAAAAGCTACTACTATTTTTGAAGCAGCTATTGAAGCTCGTATTGCTGATGAAGTTCAAGCTCTTGAAGAGCACTATACACAGCAACTAGAAGAAGCTATTTCTGAAGTAGCTAGCGAACTGACTGCTAAGTTAGACGACTACCTTGATTACTGTGTTGAGCAGTGGATGAAGGAAAACGAGGTCGCTATTGAGCATTCACTCAAGTCAGAAATCACAGAAGATTTCATGGATGGCCTCAAAGATCTATTCGCTGAGAACTACATTGAAATCCCAGAAGACAAACTTGATGTTCTAGAGCAATTGACTGCTAAAGTTGAAGAACTAGAAAACAAGTTAAATGATTCTATCTCCGAAAACATCGAAATGATGAAATCGCTAGATGGTTATACGCAGCAAGAAGTATTTTATTCTGTAGCTGAAGGTTTAGCACTGACACAAGTTGAAAAACTACGTCAACTAGCCGAAGGAATTAACTTCGATGATGCCAGCTCATATCAGAAAAAATTGCTGCTTGTTAAGGAAAACTATTTCCCAACACAATCAAATGCAACTGCGCAGTATATTGCAGAAGAAGATTACGCAATTGGTAACAACGATCTATATGAAGAAAAGACAGTTTCTTTCCAAGATCCATCGGTAAAGCGTTACTTTTCGGCTATCTCGCGCACTGCAAAGTAATAAATATAAAAAGAATATTATCAACCCTGTAAGGAGAAGTAAAAATGATGTTAGCTGAAGATCTACAAGCAAAATGGGACCCAATCCTGGCTCACCCAGATTTGTCCCCAATCAAGGATATGCATCGCAGAAGCGTTACTGCTGTTGTTCTAGAGAACACAGAAAGAGCCCTCCGTGAAGCAAATCAATATGTTCCACAAACACTTACTGAAGCTGCTCCAGCTAACCAGACCGGTGCTGATATCGATACATTCGATCCAGTTTTGATCTCGTTGGTTCGTCGTGCAATGCCTAACTTGATCGCTTATGATATCTGCGGTGTCCAGCCAATGACTGGTCCTACCGGCTTGATCTTCGCAATGCGTTCTAAGTACAGCAACAGCTCGAACAGCGGTGTTGAAAACTTCTACAACGAAGTTAACACATCGTTCTCGTCAGTTGTTACTGGTGCAAACACCTTGGGTCAAAAGCAAGTTGGTGGTTATCCAGGTAACACTACAACTGGTACAGATAACTTGGCTGAGACTGGTATTTACAACTTTGGTTCCGGTATGTCGACAGCTCAAGCAGAAGCTTTGGGTTCTTCGGGTAACGTAGCTTTTGCTGAAATGGCATTCTCAATTGAGAAAGTTACTGTTACAGCTAAGTCGCGTGCTCTGAAAGCTGAATACTCGATGGAACTGGCACAGGACTTGAAAGCAATTCACGGTCTTGACGCAGAGACAGAATTGTCCAACATCTTGTCGGCTGAGATCCTTGCTGAGATCAACCGTGAAGTTGTTCGTACAATCAACGTTACAGCTACTAAAGGTGCTACAGAAAACACAACTACAGCTGGTCGTTTTGACTTGGATACTGACTCAAATGGCCGTTGGTCGGTTGAGAAGTTCAAGGGTCTGATGTTCCAAGTTGAGCGTGAAGCTAACCAAATTGCCAAGGCTACTCGTCGTGGTAAAGGTAACATGATCATCTGTTCTTCTGACGTTGCTTCGGCACTTCAGATGGCCGGTGTTCTTGATTACGCTCCTGCTCTAAACAGCAACAACTTGAACGTTGACGATACTGGCAATACTTTTGCTGGTGTTCTGAACGGTCGTATGCGCGTTTACATCGACCCATATGCAACTGGTAACTATATGGTTGTTGGTTATAAGGGTGCTTCTGCATTCGACGCTGGTCTCTTCTACTGCCCATACGTTCCTCTGCAAATGGTTCGTGCAGTTGATCCAGACAGCTTCCAACCAAAGATTGGCTTTAAGACACGTTACGGTATGGTTGCAAACCCATATGCAGAAGGTGCTACAGTTGGTCTAGGTGCTTTGACTAAGGATAGCAACGTGTACTATCGTCGTATCCTGGTTGACAACCTGATGTAATTTGAATATAAAAATTACAATATAACACAGCTGCAATTTTGAGAGGACCTTCGGGTCCTCTCTTTTTGTTTGCATAAATAGTAAAAAGGAGATACTATGAGTGCCTTAGCAAACACACCGACAAATAGAAACGCGCTTTCACCAATTAATTTTAAAATGGTGCTTCAGAAGGCACCTGGTGTAACTTTCTTTCTTCAAGGGTTCTCGTTACCTGGATTGACGTTTGAAGGTGACATTAATATGCCTACTCCTTTTGTTAAGATTCCTATTCCTGGTGATCATATTAACTACTCCCCACTTACCATTTCATATATGGTGGATGAGGATTTGAATAACTACTTTGAGATTCTAAACTGGATGATTGACATTTCAGGACCAAGAGAAACACTCACCCCACCTGAATTAAACAATTCATTTGCGTTCAATAACTCAATTAGTACTGATCCTCTAGCTACAACAAGATCAGATATTAAAATTATTGTTCTTTCAAGCTCCAAGAACCCAAACATCGAAATAACTTTTTATGATGCATTCCCAGTAGCTCTTGGTGAACTTGCTTTTAACACAACTGCCACGTCAGTCAATTACCTAGAGACCTCAGTAACGTTTGAATATATTAAGTATAAGATTGTTAAACTATAGTTGACCTTTGAAAGACTTTTGTGTACAATGCAATCTAATACTGGGAGGATTGTGTGAAGACGGATGAGTTAATTAATGAATGGGAGCGAGATAGCGAGATTGATAAAACGGAACTTGGTAAAGAATCTCTACGCATTCCTCAGCTTCACTCAAAATATTTGAAAGAGTTTTACTTAGCAAAAAGTATGCACGTGAAGCTAAATGCTGACTACAAAGCACTTTATAGAATAAAGCATCAATATTACCAAGGCATTCTTTCAAAAGAAGAGCTTGAGCAGCATGGTTGGGAACCACAGCCCTTGAAGATATTAAAATCAGACATACCAGTCTACATGGAATCTGATGAAGAGCTACAGACCATGCAAACAAAAATTCAGTTGACAGAAGATAAAATTGGACTGATAGAGAATATTATACGTACTCTCAACAATAGAGGGTACTTACTCAAGAACTGCATAGAGTGGGAAAAATTCAAGATGGGATTATGATACAGATCGAGAAGTTTAACGATACCTACAACAAAATACATTGTAGTGACGACATAGCTCAAGAACTAAGCGATTACTTCACCTTTGAAGTGCCTGGTGCACGTTTCATTCCCTCTGTAAAGAACAAAAAATGGGATGGTAAGATAAGACTTTTCAACTCTGGCACACATAACATATATGCTGGACTGATTGACTACA
>Ga0114980_10000051_pt1 | contig 71472 bp, 75 predicted proteins | sample S_140806_EF_Meta_FD_87018 | JGI IMG/M metagenome (GOLD analysis project Ga0114980, IMG submission 87018) | Freshwater microbial communities from Lake Simoncouche, Canada to study carbon cycling - S_140806_EF_MetaG | ecosystem: Environmental > Aquatic > Freshwater > Lake | place: Lake...
AACAACCAATGGGGATCACAGTGGGGGCTGCGGTCTGCCTTGTGGGTTAGCACCGGCCGGGCCACCCGGTCTGCCAGTAGCGCCTGAACCAGCTGAATGCCGTAGCTGCCCCAGCCGGTGTATGGCGTGAGTGGCCAGTCGATTAGTAACCGGGGTAGGGGCTGGGGCATCAGCGTTTCAATGGAGCCACCAGCCCCATGAAATTGCGGCCGGCATGTTCCACCGTTAGAAAGCGACCATTGCTGAGGGCTGGTTTCATTATCTGGAATTGTTTCATCACCCCAAGGGTGGCGGCGCTTTCCAGGGGACTGTGGAAACTCACATCTCGTTCCTGCCAGTGGGGCCCATTAAAGTAGATTTCCGCCTGCCTCTGATTCAGAAAAAAGCAGCCGGAATGGGTATTGAATGGTTGTAGAAACCGCACAGCCTCGCCTAGAAACTCCATGCAGAGTTCCTGGGCCATAGACTGCCGATACTGCTCCGTGGCCGCTGGGTTGTAGTCACCATCGATATAGAACCGTTGCAGGTGCTGTAGGTCTTCTGTGGTTTCAATTCGGTTTGGTTGCAGCAGATAGCCCTGGCCAAAGCAATTATTAAACCGTTGTAATTTCAGGAAAAAATCAGCGTCGGTGAGCACAATATCGTCTTCTAAATAGCAACTGAAGTCGAAGTTCTGGTGGTTTTGCTGCAGCACCCGGTGGCAGTCAAAGCCCAGTTGTTTCGGCTCCGGTGGCTCACAGGCCACCGCTGTGAAGGCCCCCGCGGCCTCTAGGTCCTTCAGCTCCCCCAGCAGATGCTGGTTGCCGCTTACGCAGATCTGCAGGCTCAGCTCGCCACCACCGTCTGCCACTGAATCCACCCGTCGCTCCAGGTGGTTGAGGCTGCCCGCCAGGGGGCCATAGAGGCGATGCAACTGCAGAATCACCTGGCGCAGGGCCTGAATACGCGGGGTTGGATCCGGACCCAGCGACCCATGCCTGCCCCCTCCAGAGGGGTTGTAGTAGTGGGCGATCGCCAGCTGCAGCCGCACGAAGTGGTTCAACCTGGGTGGCGACTTTAGGCGTCGGCAGGCCATCTAAATTGGGCGCTTCTCCTGGACCCTTTTTGGTGCTTGCCCCCCATCGTCGTTTGCGACGGCTGCTCGTGAGGGTTCGCATCAGTGCGGCCACGGTGCCCCTACTGCTGCTTTTGCTCTGGATCGGAGTGATGGTTGCTTTGTCCCGGGTGGCCGATGGCTGGATCGTGTTCCTCGCCGCTACCCCTTTGGCCTTTGCCGGCCTACTCACCTTTATCTGCTGGGTGGCCTACCGTCGCGATTTCTATGCCTAGGCACTTCCCGGCTGCCCTGCTCCTGCCCGGGGATGCCTTTGATATTGATCGCCACCAGGTGATGGGGCGCCGGGTGGCGGGCCGTTCCTTTGCTCGCGGTCTGGTGGGCTCCCTTCAGCCCCAAGAACGCCTGACTCTCTTGGTGGCTTCCCCTGAGGAACAGGAACGGCTTGGCCAATTGCTGGAACCGGTGCGGCCAGCGGCCAGCCAGCTGGAGCTGGTGTTGGGTTTTGAGCCGGCGCGGCTGGCTGAAATTGGCGCTTTGCATGTGCCAGACCCCGGCATTGCCCGCTGGAGTTTGTTGCGGGCCGGGCGTCCGGCGGCGGCCTTTTCCCTCACTGGGGTGATCCATACCATTTGCTCCGAGGCTGTGATCAGCAGCCTTGAGCAGCTCAGCACGGCCCCCCTTGAGCCTTGGGATGCGCTTGTTTGTACCTCCACTGCTGGCCAAGCGGTGGTGCAGGCGGCCATGGCCAGCCAGCACGGGGCCCTGGAGCGGCGTTTCGGCTTGGCTTTGCCCAAACCCCCGGGCCCCCAGCTGCCCGTGATTCCCCTGGCGGTGGAAGACGGTCTTCCCCGCAGCGCTGGGGAAGACCGTGAAGCCCTGCGCCAGGAGGCCCGCCAGCGCCTCGGATTACCAGCCACGGCCCATGTGGTTTTGTTTGTGGGGCGGCTTAGTTTCCATAGCAAGGGTCATCCGCTGGTGCTTTATCGCGCCCTGGCCCGCCTCGCCGCTGACCATCCCGAGGTGTTGTTATTGGAGTGCGGCCATCTCTTCAACAACCATGTGGCGGCTGCTTTTGAGGATTTGCAGCGCTGTTTCCCCCAGCTGCCTGTGCGTCGCCTGGGGGGCTTGAATCCGGCAACTGATGAGGAGAAAGCCCTGGCCCTGGCCGCCGCTGATGTATTCGTATCGCCGGCCGACAACCTCCAGGAAACCTTTGGTCTTTCGGTGATTGAAGCGATGGCGGCCGCCTTGCCCGTGGTGGTGAGCGATTGGAATGGTTACCGAGATCTGGTGCTGGAGGGAGAAACCGGCTACCGCATCCCCACCCGGGCGGCCCTTGCTCCAGCAACGCAGCTCGATGCCCTAGATCGCACCTACCGGCTCGGCCTAATGGATTACGACACCATGGTGGGCCTGCGCAGCCTCACGGTGGTGGTGGAAGAAGAGCCACTGCTGGCCGCCCTGCGTCGGCTCCATGCTCAACCGGGCCTGCGTCAACAGCTGGGCGCCGCCGGCCGGCGCCGTTGGCAACAGCAGTTTGCTTGGCCCGTGGTGGCCCAGCAGTACCGAGAGCTTTGGCTCGAGCTGGCAGCCCGCCGCCGCCAGGCCCCCCAGGGGCCGCCGCCGTCATCCCCCTGGGCTTCCACCGCCCATTTGTTTGCGGGCTACGCCACCACTACTTTTCAGGCTCAAGCCCTGCGGGTCCCCCCCCTGGCCACCCCCGCCGCCTGGTTGCGGCGGCCGATGCAGCGAACTTTCTTTAGCCAGTTCTGTGGGGCGGCCTTTGAAGCCTTGATTGAGCATCTCGAACGTCACAGTCGGATAAGCCAGCGGGACCTCAGCGCCCTAGGTATAGATCCTGCCCAGCAGCTCAATGTGCTGGCGGCCCTCGTTAAGTTTGGGGTGGCAGTGCCTGAGGCCAGCCAGCAATGACTAACTCACGGCGGCTGTTCTTTGTTTGTTATCCAGATACAAACCACACCATTGGTGGCGTTAAGCAGATCTATCGCCAGGTGGAGTTGTTGCACCAGGCCGGCTGGCAGGCCTGGGTGCTGCAGGAACAGCCTGGTTTCCGGGCAGACTGGTTTCCAAGCACGGCGCCGGTGCTTGATCTACAGGCCTATCTGGCCCAATCCCCTGATCCAGCCAGCGACCTGATCGTATTACCGGAAACCTGGCTGTCAAATCTGCCTGGGTATCTAGTTGGTATACCCAAAGTTATCTTCAACCAGAACGCCTATTACACCTTTGGCCTTGAAGGTCGGGTAAATCTCGACACGTTGGAGCTCTATCGCCATCCCGATGTGCGGGGGGTGGTCACCGTGTCTGATGACAATCGCCGTTTGTTGGTGGAGGGATGTGGCCTACCAGCGGAACGGGTTTTTACCGTGCTCAATGGCATCGATGGCCAGTTGTTTTATCCGCCGGAACGCAAGCTGCGGCGGATTGTTTTCCTTTCCCGCAAGCAGGTAAACCATGCCCGCAGTGTGCAACTGATGGCCTCCCAGCGGCCGGCGCTGCAGCGCTATGAATTCCGTGAGTTGCCGCGGCTCAGCCATCCCGAACTGGCCGCTGAACTGCGGGAAGCCTTGGTATTTCTCAGTTGTGGCCATCCCGAGGGCTTTGGCCTGCCCCTCGCCGAAGCGATTGCCTGTGGTTGCATCCCCGTGGGCTACCACGGTTTGGCCGGTAGGGATTTCTGTTTCCCGGCCCTGCACAGCGTTGAATTTGGCGACCTGTTTGGTTTCATCCAGCAGCTGGAGACAGCCCTGCAGGCCTTTGAAGCTGACCCAGATGGCAGCACCGCCACCCTGATTAACACCGCCCTGGCCCTGCGGGAGCGTTATTCCCTCGAGCGCGAACGCGAGCGGGCCCTCGAGGTATGGGGCGCGCTGGTTAGTTGATCCCCAGCTTTGTTTCCAGCGACGCCAGTGCCCCCTGCCAGCGGTGGAACCCCTCCTGGCGGTGGGGCACCACCAGCTGGCGGTAGCGGCCGTCGCGCCCCAGCAGGTCGTACCAGCGTTCATCGGGAAATTGGGGCAACAGCAGTTGCACCTGGCGGCCACAGGCCACCGCCAGATGGCCCAGGGAGGTGTCCACCGTGGCGATGGCGCTGCACTGGGCCATCAGCTTGCGGGTGTCCCTGAGGCTGCGGATTTGCTGGCGCACCGGCTGCACCCAGGGGGCCAGTCGCTTCAGGATTTGCAATTCCTTGGGGCTGTAATCGCCCATGTCGAGCAGCCGCAGCCCCTGGGCTGCCGCCCGTTGCCAGCGGCCATAGAGCTCCAGGATCACTGGAAACGGCAGCGAGCGGCTGAAGGATGACAGCGGATTGGCCGGGTCGGGTTTGCAACGCCAGCAAGCCAGTAGCCCGCCGCCGCTAGGGGCCGGCTGAGGGTCCTGGAGCAGGGCACCAGGGGCCTGCTCCAGCCCCCTCAATCCCATCCAGAAGCGGAACCAGGGGGAGGTCACATGCCAACTGCCCTCCAGCCCCTGGCTTGGTTCCAGCGGCAGCCCCGGCACCTCCGCCAGCAGGGCCTGCACCACGCTGTTGTTTTCGCCACTGGGCCGCAGCCAGAGCGCTTCTGGGCTTGGTAACCGCGAACGACTGGCCAGCAGCAGCGCCGCCGTTTCCAGCTGGTCGCCGATGCCCCCCACCAGGTCCACAGCCACCGGCAGGCCCTGGTCAAAGCGCTGGGCGATCGCCTGCTCCAGCTGCTGTTGTCTTTGGTTTCCCAGCAGGCCCCGCCAGGGATTCGGCTCCCCCCGCCGCCGCAGGATCCGGTAGGTGGATTGCTGGCCGATCAGTTGGTTATGGCCTTGAACTCGCCCCAGCCAGCTTTCGCAGTCGTCGTAGGCGCCGATATAGGTGAGCAGGCTGATCAGCGCCAGTTGCTGTTGGCGACCGCTGGGGTTTTCGCCGGCGCTGCGGATCTGCCGCTCCAGCTCCTGCCGGGCCAGATCGAGGTCATTGCCATAGAGAAACCACTGCTTTGCTGTCCTTTCATTTGCTGTCATCTCAGCGCAGCTGCTGGAAGCCCTGGTGCAGGGCCAGGGCTGATTGCCGGGGGGTGTAGCGGCGCAGGGCGTCCCTGCGGGCCCTTTGGCCCATGGCCTGCCGTTGCTGGGGCTGGGCGTTACACCAATGCAGGGCCTCGGCCAAGGCGTTGCTATCGCCGGGGGGCACCAGCAGGCCGTTGCGGCCGTGGGTGATCACCTCGTAGGCGCCGCCCACCCCACTGCTGATTGGCACCACGCCGGTGACCATCGCTTCTGCTACCACCATCCCGAAGGATTCCGGATGCAAGGAGGGAAACACCAGTACATCGAGATCTGCATAGAAACTCTGCAGCGCTTCCCCCTCCAGGAACCCCCGCCACTGCACCAGCGCTCTGATCCCTACCCGCTCGCAGTAGTCGCGCAGTTCCTCTTCATAGTTGGGGGCAAAGGCCTTGCCGGCCAGCTGAATACTGAGCGGTTGGCCGTTGCCCCCGGCCTGCAGCCGCGCCACCGCCTCCAGCAACACATGCACCCCCTTCGATTGCATTAGCAGCCCGCAGTAGCCCACCCGCAGGGCCCCAGCCCGGGGTTGGCTGGCCTGTGGTGGCTCGTTTTGCATCAGTGGCGGGTAAACCACCGGCTGTTGGGCCACAGGAAAACCCTGCTGGTGCAGGAGCCGCTTCACCTCCCCCGAGGCAAAAGCCATGCCATAGGAGCCTTTGCCCCTGGGGTACTGGTGCAAAGGCATTGGGGCCCCCATGAAGCCCACGTGTTGCTGGGTGGGTACCCCCTGGGCAAGCACTGTGTCCAGCAGCTCTAAGCCCAGCAAATCCAGGTTGCCCACCAGGCACACCTGGGGTTTAAAGCGTTTCAATATTTTGGTCAGCAGCCTTTGATTGTGCTGCTGGCGCCGTTGTTCCTCGCCGCTATCCCCAAGCCGACTGATGCCCCCCTCGTAGCTGCCCAGTAGTTGCAGGCTGCGGCAGACCCTTGGGTCTAGGCCCGCCGGCCCCAGGTAGGGGGCATCACTGGTGAGCACTAGGGGGTCGTAGCCAAGGGCCTCCAACCCCTGGCAGAGCCGTTGCAGGCAAAGCCCGAAACCGCCCAGGTTTTGGGGGGGGTAGAGGTTGGTGAGCAGGAGCAACCGCATGGGGCGAGCCTAAAGTCCGGCCGCTTATCGGCCCCTGCCATGCCCCCATTGCTGCAGCGCTACGACGGCCGCGACCTGGGCAGCAAACCCCACATCAGCCTGTTGGGTTCCAACAAGGTGGGCAATTTTGTTGTCACCATCCCCCTGCTCACTGCCCTCAAGCGCCGCTACCCAGGGGCCGTGATCGACTTTTGGGGCAGTGAGCTCACCGCTGATTTCGAGCGGGCCCTGCCCCAGCTGGCCTGGCGCTGTTCCTGGGATCGGGCCGATGCCGATCTGTTTCAGCAACTGGCCACTGCCGCAGCAGAACGCCTGGCGGCGGCCGGCCCCATTGATCTCTTGATCAATTGCGATGGCTTTAACCCCCTCACCCAGGTGCTGGCCAGCTGGCTGCGCCCCCAGTGGGTGGCCGGGGCAGCCCTCAGGGCCAATGGTCGCCAGGCCGTGCCCTGGGGGGATCACCCCTTCCAGAAATTTCTCAATGATCCCGATTGGGATTCCCCTGCCTTTGTGGAGCGCTACGGGGGGCTTTTCCCCTCCAACTACATCGCCGAGCTGCTCTGCCGCCTGGCCTACCTGGAGGAAACCGTCACGGCCATCGAGCTGCCGTGGGTTGAGCCCCCCTTTGCGGTGCCTGATGTGTTGATCCATGCCACCACCACCCGGGCGGCCAAGCTCTGGCCCTTGGCCCATTGGCAGGAGCTGTTGGCTTGGTGCGAGGCCCAAAACCTGTCGGTGGGGCTAGTGGGCAGCGCCCCCGCCCTGCAGCGGGAGCAATACAACGCCGGCGATCTCGAAACTGAGCTGCTGGCCAGCAGCTCCCTGATCGACCTGCGGGGCCAAACCAGCCTGATTCAGTTGGCTGGGGCCTGCAAAGCCGCCCGGGCCGTGGTCAGTGTTGATGCCGGGCCCCTGCACATCGCCGCTGCCATGGGCACCCCCACCTTGGCGATTGTTGGCAATGACGCCGCTGGGGTGGGGGCCAGCCCGATTCGGCTCTGGATGCCCCGCTCCAGCAATGCCAGCCGCACCGTGAGCCCCCACAGCTGCGCCGGCTGCGCTGAGCTGCGCTTCCGCAACGATGGCTGCGTCAAGGAGGGCCATGGCTGCATGGCTACGGTGCAGCCCGAGCAGGTGATCGACTGGCTGCGGCCGCTGCTTGCTGCGGATTAGCGTCAATTACCATGCCCGCTTGCCAGAGCTGACTGGACCGCGGGATATGCATCAAATTTTGGGTCCTCTATTTGCGCCATTTCTGCGCATTGAGTACTTCCTATCCGCCTGGTTTGAATTCTTAAGATTTTTTCTCACCGGTAGAACCTGGCGCCATCGGCTGCGTCGCCGGGCCGGTTCCTGGCCCCAGCCGCCGCCAAGGCTGCGGCGAGTGGCAATTTTTGCTGCTTTCCATGGTCCCCAGGTGAGTCTTTCAAACCTGGCCTACCTGCGCTCCCTTCAGGCGGCCGGTTTGCAGGTGGTGTATTTGCACAACGGCCCCCTCTCCGCCGCCACGGTGGAGAAATTAGAGCCCCTCTGTGCCGCTGTGCTCGAGCGTCCCAATCTGGGGCAGGATTGGGGTTGTTTTAAGGATGGCTTCCTCAACTTACGCCGTTATGGCTGGTTGGAAAATACTGAATGGTTGTTGTTTTGTAATGACAGTGTTCACTTCCTTGGCGATCAAGTTGGGGCAGCTTTTGCCCGCAGGTTAGACCAAGAATTTGAGACGATGCCTGAGCCGGTGCTGGCCTTGAATGAAAACCTCCAGCTTTGGCAGCACCTGCAAAGCTTCTTTGTGGCGGTGCGCCCTGAGGTGTTCAAGAGTCCCCGTTTTGTGCAGTTCTGGAAAGACTATCTGCCGCTCAGCCATCGTTACCACGCCATCAATAAAGGCGAGGTGCGCTGGTCCCTAAAGGTGCTTAACCATTATCCCCGCCGCGTGCTCTATTCGCCTTCTGCCCTGTTTGACTATGCATCTAAAGCCTATGAAGATGAAAACTGGCTTGGGATTTCTCGGCTGTTGATCCCCAAGTGCTGTGGCTCGGTGGTTGATGACCTGCGTAGCCATTTGGCTGAAGAAGTCAGTGCCGATGAGGATCGGCGCAAAGTACCCCGCTCCGGCGGACGTTTTACCACCAGCTATGTGTACTGGGATCAGTTAATGGCGTTGATGGGAATCCTTGAAAGCACTAACACGAGTCATTCCTGTGCCTTGATGTTCTGTGGCTTGTTGGAATCACCTTTCCTGAAAAAAGATATCTGCAGGCACAATACCTACACCCTCGCTCAGATGAGGCAGTTTCTTGAATATCATTTCTCTAATAACTGTGATGAATCATCGGAATCCAGGGCCCTTTGGTCGGAGATCCTTGGCTCCTATGTGGGCCAGGGCACGCTTGTGAGTTACCTCTTCCGGCCGCGGGTGGCCTTCCGCAAGGGGCTGATGTATCGCGGTTTTGGCATCTCCCAGGAATCGCTGCCCAATTACGGCAATCGTTGAGTTGCTGTTTTGAGCTTCTCCCTGTCGTCTGGCGTCCCCCAGCTGGATCTGCTGATAATTGCCTATCGCCCCGGCGCCGCTGAGCTGCAGGCCCTGGGCGCCTGCCTGGCGGCCCTGGCCCCGGGCATTCGCTACAGCCTGGCCCTCAACGCCGTGCAGCCCCAGCCCCCCGAGGGGCTGGAGCCGCTGCTGGCCGGGGCGCTGCTGGTGCAGCGCAATGCCGAAAACCTTGGCTATGGCCGTGCCGCCAACCGTTTGTTTAAGGCCCTGCCCCAGCCGGCCCCCTGGGTGGCGGTGCTCAACACCGATCTGTATTGGCAGCCCGGCAGCTTTGAAACCCTGCTGCGCTGGCTTGCTCACCAGGCGGATGTGGTGGCGGCGGTGCCCCAGATCCTCAGCCCCTCGGGGCAAGTGGAGCGGCTCACCAAGCGCGACCCCTCCTTGCTGGCCCTCTGCAGCCGCCGTTTTCTGCCCCGCCACCTAAAACCCCAGTGGCTGCGCCGCCTCGATGGCCGGTTCACCATGGACGACCACGATCTGCAGACCATCTATGAGGTCCCCTACCTGAGTGGCTGCTGCCTGCTGGTGCGCTCCGCTGCCTATGCCGCCGTGGGCGGCTTTGATCCGGCCTATTTCCTTTACTTGGAGGATGCCGACCTCAGCCGACGGCTCAGGCCCCTGGGCCGTTGCCTGCACCTGCCGGTGGCTGCAGTAACCCATGGCTGGGGCCGGGGCAGCCACCGCAGCCTGCGGCTCACCCTGGTGAACCTCTGGAGTGCGGTGATCTATTTCCGCCGCTGGGGCCTGCGGCTGTGGAGCTAAATCCAGTGAATCCTGCTGCGCTTCAGTCGAGTCTGCCGAGTCAGTCAGTTCCCTTGCTGTCGTTGTTGCTGCCCCTGCACCGGCCGCGGCTCGACCACCTGGAGCAGTTGCTGGCCTCCCTGCCCCTCGATCAGCCTGAGCTGGAGCTGGTGGTGGGCATTAACCCCCTGGCGGCAGATCCTGCCCAACCGTTGGGGCCCTGGTTGCAGCAGTGGCGCCAACGGCAGCTGGGGGGCACTGGCGGCCTGGGCGCCTGCTGGCAAGTGCTGGAAAATGAGCGCCCCCTCGGCGTAAATGCCCATTTCCAAGCCCTGCAGCGGCGGGCCCGGGGGGCCTGGCTGGCCCCTGTCGACCAGGACGACCGTTGGCAACCGGGCCGTTGGCAGAGCCTGCTGCCCCAGCTGCGGGATCCCCAGCAGCAACGGCTTTGCCTGCTGCTGGTGTCGAGCCTGCGGCCCTGCAACGATCAGCTGGAGCCCTTGGCTGCTTTTGTGGGTCCCCCTTCCCTGGGGCCGCTGCTGCACACACCGCCCCCCCTGCGTTGGCTGCGGGCCCTGGGGCTGAACCACGCGACGGGCTGCTGCTGCATCTACAGCCGGCCGCTGCTGCAACGGCTCGGTTGGCCCCCAGCCCAGCCCGCCACCCCCTACTACGACCATCAATTGCTGCTGCGGGCCCTGCTTTCGCGCCACTGCGCCGTGGAGCCCCTGGCGGGGCCGGGCCTGGATTGGCGCCGCCACCAGGGCTGTGTGTCCGGGGTGCGACGCCCCTGGCGCCAGGTGTTGGCAGACCGTTTCCGTCTACTTGCTGCCCTGGTGAGGCCGAACAGCCGCGGCTAATGTCGAGCCGCTTCTTAGGCGTGTGTGTTTGGCAGAGCCCGTTGCCGTATTCCAGGACGCAGTGCTGGAGATCCCGGTTCATTCCTCCTCCCTACGCACCATCAAGCGCAGCCTGCTTTCAGGGCTCACCGGCGGTCAGCTGGCCCGCCGGGGCCGCAGCCTGCGGGTGCGGGCCCTTGATCGTTTAAATATCCGCATCAACCATGGCGATCGCCTGGCCTTGATAGGCCATAACGGCGCCGGCAAATCCACCTTTCTGCGGGTGCTGGCCGGCATCCTTACCCCCACGGGGGGCCAGTGGCAGCTGCCGCAGCCCTTCACCCCATTGATTGATAAATCCTTTGTGGTGGAGCCCCAGCTCAGTGGTTTCCAGGCTGTGAAGGCCCACTATTTGCTCCATACCAGTTCCCTTAAGGGTTTTGATGCCTTCCTCGAGGATGTGGCTAATTTCTCGGAATTAAACGACTTTTTGCATCTGCCGCTCCAGGGTTACAGCGATGGCATGAAAACAAGGTTGCTTTTTGCCATGCACACCTATTTCAGCCATGATTTGCTTGCCCTTGATGAGGGTATTGGTGCCGGTGACCGGGCCTTTGTGGAACGGGCGGCCCAGCGCCTGAAGCATTTCCTTTCCTCCTCTGGCACCCTAGTGATCGCCTCCCACAGTGAGCCGATGTTGCGCTCGTTCTGCAGCAAGGGGGTGGTATTTCAGAAGGGTCGGCTCGCCTATGCCGGCGAAGTGAATGAGGCGCTTGCCTATTACCAACATTCCGTTGAGGAGGTGCAACATGCTTGAGTTGCTTTATCCCTTTCAAACCTTCCGGGCCTGGTGGTATGCCGCCAGCCTGCGCACCCAGGCCCGTTTCCAGCGCACCCTGCTTGGCAGCAGTTGGCTTGGTATTTCCAACTTGCTCAGTGTGTTGGTGCTGTCCTTTGTTTATGGGGTGTTGCTCAAGGTTCCAGATCCAAAGCAATATTTTCTTTATATCGCCGTGGGGCTCACGGTTTGGCAGTTTATTTCGATGATCATCAGCACCTCGCCCACCTTGCTGCGTGATCATAAAGATAAGTTGATGAATACCCCCACCCATCCGATTTTTTATTTTCTAGAGGAGTGGGCCTTTCAGATTCAAACCTTTTTACAGGCCTGGGGGATTGTGATCCTTGTGCTGGCAATATTTGTGCAGCCAAGTTTACTTTGGAATGGCGTGTTGCTGGCGGCTTTGCCGATCATTAATCTCTTCCTTTTCTGCATTGTGGTGCAGATTTTCTTTGCCTTGGTTGGCCTGCTCTTCCAGGATCTTTACCAGGTGATCCCGATGCTGCTGCAGCTCACCTTTTTGTCCTCACCGGTGTTATTTAGTAAAATGAACCTGGGGGAGCATCAGTGGATTGCCAATTGGAATCCGCTCTTCCTGATCCTTGCCCCCGTGCGCCAGGCGGCGATCGACGGCCACCTGGCCCTAGGCCAGCAGCTGGCGATCCTCGTTGGGAACCTGCTGGCCTGTGCCCTGCTGGTGCTGGGCCTGGGCCGCTGGCGCCAGTGGATCGTCTTCAACCTCTGAGCCGGCTCTGGGCTTGGCCTGGGCCCCAGTTTGGGGACTCAGTGTTGTAGGATTTTTGGATCGGCCGATGGCCGCATGCGGATGTAGCTCAGTGGTAGAGCATCTCCTTGCCAAGGAGAGGGTCGAGAGTTCGAATCTCTTCATCCGCTTGATCTTTTAAATCGCTGCCTTTTTTAGCAGAACTTTTTAGCCGAGCTTTATTAACAGAACCTTATTAATAGAACCTTATTAGCAGACCTTATTAGCAGAACTTCAATATCGGAATTGCGATATTGTAATCGCGACATCAGAATCGCGACATCGGAATTGCGATATCAGAATCGCGAAATCTTAATCGCAATTCGAAACTTAAGTCGAATTATTACCTTCTAATCAGCTTCCGCCCCGCAGGTAGCGGCCCATCAGCTGCAGGGAGCTGGTTTATCTGCTTGGTTGGGCCCACCGCTTGGGTTGAGCAGCATCAGCTGTTGCTGTTCAGCGGCTTGGAAGCCCAGCTGTTCATAGAAACCGCGTTGGTGGGTAGTCATGAGATAAACCCGCTCCACTGCGGCCACGGCTGGGTGCTTCAACAGCGCTTCCACCAGGGCCCGGCCATGGCCCTGACCCTGGTGACTGTCGGCCACCACCACATCCCAGAGCACCGCCCGATACACCCCATCGCTGCTGGCCCGGCCAAAGCCCAGCAGTTGCTTTCCCTCCCAGAGGCTCACCACCGCCTGACTGCCCCGCAACATGCGCCGCAGATCAGCGGGGCTGCGCTGCTGGGCCCAGAAACTGTGCTGCTGCAGGAGCTGCTGCAGGGCAGGCAAGGGCAGACGCCAGCAGCGACCGCTATGGCAGATCAAACGGATCACGGGGCAAAGATTAGGCCAGAGGGATACTTCTGTCTGCAGAAAGCATCGGCTTTCTTTGTGTAGACGTCATTTTGTGATACCAGGTTCACGGTTCTTGCTGAATTTGAGTCGACACTTGGCAGCTTTTGATCTTTATGCCCATGGGGCCATGCTCTTACTTGTGAATAGATGGAAAATCAGCTTAATTCTATCCTTTCGAGTCTTTTCCCCCTTCAGTCCCTCTCCTATCCCTCTCCTATCCCGCCTACTCAAAACTCCTGCCTCCATTAGCTGCTCCCGTCTGGATTCGGGGCCCCTTTGGCGCTGCCTGAGCTGGCTGCATTGCCAACTGGTTGCGCTGCCAGCTGGCTGCATTGCCAACTGGTTGCGCTGTCAGCTAGCCGCTTTGCCTAGTCATTGCCCTGTTTACTCTGCTGCGCTGCCTATGTGATTGTCTTTCCCTGGCCGATTTTGCGTTCCGTACGGCCTGTACAGAATCCGAAATCGCCACCAACAACACTCCGCACACCCGCGGCTTCGGGGCATACCGCCTGCAGACACCAACGGCCCCAAGGCCCATCACCAATCTCAGTCTCAATGTCAGTCCCTATCCCCGTCAGTCCCTACCCCCATCAGTCCCTATCCCCATCAGTCCCTATCCCCATCAGTCCCTATCCCCGCCTGCCCCTCAGCCCTCGTCAGCTCAGCCCTCGCCCCAGGGACAGCTGTAGGCGATAGGGATCCCTTGAAACCCTTGCCACCACTGGTGTTTTCCGCTACGCCAGCGGCTTTGCGGTGGTAGGCTGTTCCTAATCACTGGTTCGTTTCATGCTCAAGCTCCTGCTGGGTGATCCCAACGCCCGCAAGCTGAAGCGTTACCAGCCCCTGGTATCAGACATAAACCTGTTGGAGGAGGACATCGCCCCCCTCTCCGACGACGAGCTACGCTCCCGCACCGGCCAGTTTCGCCAGCAGCTGCAAGCTGCCGCTACCCCCGCCCGCCAGCGCCAGTTGCTGGATGAGCTGCTGCCGGAGGCCTTTGCCGTGGTGCGCGAGGCCGGTAAGCGGGTGCTGGGCATGCGCCACTTTGACGTGCAGCTGCTGGGCGGCATGGTGCTGCACGACGGCCAGATCGCTGAGATGAAAACTGGCGAGGGCAAAACCCTGGTGGCCACCCTGCCCGCCTATCTCAATGCCCTCAGCGGCCGCGGCGTCCATGTGGTCACCGTTAACGATTACCTGGCCCGCCGGGATGCCGAGTGGATGGGCCAGGTGCACCGTTTCCTTGGGCTCAGCGTTGGCTTGATCCAGCAGGACATGAGCCCTGCCGAACGCCGTAAAAATTATGCCTGCGATGTTACCTATGCCACTAACAGTGAGCTGGGTTTTGATTATCTGCGCGATAATATGGCCACTGATATCAGTGAGGTGGTGCAGCGTGAATTTAATTATTGCGTGATAGACGAGGTGGATTCGATCCTTGTTGATGAAGCTCGGACACCGCTGATTATCTCGGGTCAGGTGGAACGGCCCCAGGAAAAATATCAACAGGCCGCTGCCCTTGCCCTGCAGCTGGAACGCTCGGCTGAACTGGGCAAGGATGGGATCGATCCCGAGGGGGATTATGAAGTTGACGAGAAACAGCGCAATGTAACTCTCACTGATGAGGGTTATGCCAAGACTGAGCAGTTGCTGGGTGTCACTGATTTATTTGATGCCGCCGACCCCTGGGCCCATTATATAAATAATGCGCTTAAAGCTAAGGAATTGTTTATTAAAGACGTTAATTATATTGTGCGCTCCGCCGAGGTGGTGATTGTTGATGAATTCACCGGTCGGGTGATGCCTGGACGCCGCTGGAGTGATGGCTTGCACCAGGCGGTGGAGGCCAAGGAGGGCCTGGCGATTCAGCCCGAAACCCAAACCCTCGCCAGTATCACCTATCAGAACTTCTTCCTTCTATATCCCCGTTTGGCCGGTATGACCGGTACGGCTAAAACTGAGGAGGTGGAATTCGAGAAAACCTACAAGCTCGAAGTGGCTGTGGTGCCCACCAATCGCACTCGCTCCCGCAAAGACATCGTTGACCAGGTATATAAAACCGAATCGGCTAAATGGCGGGCCGTGGCCCTAGAAACCGCTGAATTCCATAGGGCCGGGCGGCCCGTACTGGTGGGTACCACCAGCGTTGAGAAATCCGAGTTGCTCTCCACCCTGCTGCAGGAACAGGGCATCCCCCACAACCTGCTAAACGCCAAGCCAGAAAACGTCGAGCGGGAGGCTGAGATCATTGCCCAGGCGGGCCGCGCCGGTGCAGTCACCATCGCCACCAACATGGCCGGCCGTGGCACAGACATCATCCTGGGGGGCAACAGCGATTACATGGCCCGGCTCAAGGTGCGTGAAATCCTGTTGCCCCGTTTGGTGCGTCCCGAGGAGGGCCACCGGCCGCCGGTACCCCTGCAGCGCGAAGCAAACAGCGGCTTTGCCGCCAGCACCGCAAACCCAGCCAAACCCCCCAGTGAAGCCAGGGCCATTGGCAATCTCTACCCCTGTCAACTCTCCTCCGACACCGACGAGGCCCTGGGGGAAGTGGCCCGCCAGCTGGTGAAACTTTGGGGAGACCGCTCGCTCACTGTGCTGGAGCTGGAGGATCGCATCACCAGCGCCGCCGAAAAGGCCCCCTCTGAGGATGCCGGCATCCTGCAGTTACGCCAGGTGATTGCCCAGATCCGCGCTGACTACGACAGTGTGATCGCCACCGAACAGTCGCGGGTGCGGGAATCGGGCGGGTTGCATGTGATCGGCACCGAACGCCATGAATCGCGCCGCGTTGATAACCAACTGCGGGGCCGGGCTGGCCGCCAGGGGGATCCCGGTAGCACCCGTTTCTTCCTTTCCCTAGAAGACAACCTGCTGCGCATCTTTGGCGGTGATCGGGTGGCGGGCCTGATGAATGCCTTCCGGGTGGAGGAAGACATGCCGATCGAATCAGGCATGCTCACCCGCTCCCTTGAGGGGGCCCAGAAGAAGGTGGAAACCTATTACTACGACATCCGCAAGCAGGTTTTTGAATACGACGAGGTGATGAATAACCAGCGCCGGGCCGTTTATGCCGAACGTCGGCGGGTGCTGGAGGGCCGTGAGCTGAAGCGGCAGGTGCTGGGCTACGGCGAACGCACCATGGACGACATCGTTGAGGCCTATGTGAACCCTGAGTTGCCGCCTGAGGAGTGGGACCTCAGCCGTTTAACTGAGAAGGTGAAGGAGTTTGTTTATTTACTCCAAGACCTGCAACCCCAGCAGCTCCAAGGCCTCAATATGGAGGAACTCAAGGCCTTCCTGCATGAGCAGCTTAGGAATGCCTATGACCTCAAGGAAGTGGAAATTGAACAGCTGCGCCCAGGCCTAATGCGTGAGGCGGAGCGTTTCTTTATTCTTCAGCAGATTGATACCCTCTGGCGGGAACATCTGCAGAGCATGGATGCCCTGCGGGAATCCGTGGGCCTGCGCGGCTATGGCCAGAAGGATCCCTTGATTGAATATAAAAACGAGGGCTACGACATGTTCCTGGAAATGATGACCCAGATGCGGCGCAACGTGATCTATTCGATGTTCATGTTCCAGCCCCAGCCGGCTGTTAGCGATGAAGTAGCCGTTTAACAGCGGTTCTTAGGCTGTGGTCCCTCAGGTATTTATTTTCTGCCTGGGCCTGTTGCAGTTGTTGTTTGTAGGGCCGCAGGTCGGTTTCGCCGAAGGTACTGTCTGGTCGCAGTTGGGCCAGCTGTTCTAGCAGTTGTCCCTTGGCCGTGAGTAGCGCTGCCACCTCGCTGAATTGGGCGTGCCAGGCCGGTGCCGCAGCGGCGTAGGTGGCGATGCCGAGGCCATGGCCATTTAGTACCTCCACGGTATGTACATCGGTCGCGCCTTTAAGTTCTTCCCAGAGTTGCCACACACCAAAATCCCGTTCGCGCACATTTATGTCGTGGAACAGGATTGTGCCGCCGGGTTTTAGCTTCGGCAGCCAGGTGTTGAGGTCATGCTGCACCGCTGCGTAGGTGTGTAGACCATCGATATGGATCAGGTCGAGCGACTGGGGGGCAAAGTGAGTGGCCGCCTCATCAAAGCTGCTGCGCACCAGGCGACTGCGTTGGCTGTGCTGCTGTTGCTGTTCCAGCGATACCCGTTGGAACACCTCCTCGCCGTAGGCGCCGGCATGCTCATCCCCCTGCCAATTGTCTACGGCATACACAAAGCTGTGCTCAGAAAAGGCGGCGGCGGCCTCACAGAAGCTGAAAAAGGAAACGCCGTAATGGCTGCCTAGTTCCACGATCAAGCCAGGCTGCAGCTGGGCCACCAGCCAGTGGGCGATCGGCACATGTTCCCACCAGCTGGAGGGGGCCCGGTAGCTGGGATTGAGGCCGAGGGAGCGTAGGGACTGCATCAGGGTTTGGCGCCGCTGAAGGAATGGCGCAGTTTGCGTAGCAAGCTGCCTGCGGCACGATAGGGCCTGGTCAATTTCCAGCTGCGGCTGTTTTTTAGGGCCCTCAGTAGCTGTTCGGCTGGGTTGTCGTGTTGCCCCTGCCCATGGGCTGTTGGGGTTGCCGTGAGCAATTCTTTGGCGGAGTAGCTGCTGGCGGCCTGCACCAGGGCCGTGCGACTGAGGCCACTGCAGGGGTGGGCCTGGCTAGGAGCGTCTTTTTGCAGGTGCACAATGAACTCAAGGCCATGTTCACAGATGTCATGAACCTGGAGTTCTTTCACTAAGCCAAGCATCCTTAGATCCGCCAGGATCAGACAAAAGCTGGCCGGGTTAAAGCAGTGGCAGTGGGCATCGATGTAGCGGCTTTTGATATCTGCCTGCAGCTGTTCAAACCAAGCAATCTTGTTGAATTCAGGGTTGGTTTGAAATGGCTCCAGCTCAGTCCAGATCAGGCTTACATCGTTGGGCTTCAGCTGGGGGCTGGCAATGGGAGAACCGTCTATCTTCTTGGCGCCTAGGCAGATATGGTTAAAAACGGTGCCCAGGCTCGGTTGGGCCTGTTGGTTTATGTAGGCATCAATCAGGGTGCCACTGCTGGAGAGGGGCTTGTAGAGATCAAAGCAGCGGGTGTGGATTGGGATCGCCATGGTGAGCGATCCCCCTGGCCGCAGCAGGATTTCAGCATCCTGAAGAAACTGAATCGGATTTGGCAGATGTTCGAAATGGTGGGAAGTAACGATGTAATCGAGCACGCCACTGACGGGAGTGAACGCCGCTGCTGAGCTTGGAGGCTTCGCGGTGCTGTTGTTGGAGCTATTTTCAAGGTTATTTTTAAAGTTATTTTCAAAGCGTCCGCTGCAGCTGATTGCCTCAAGTAGTGGTTTGCTGGAGACGATATCTACCTCTTCTATGTCGTCAAAATATGGATATACATTGGGGTCTTTGGCGTAATTCTTGATTAGCTGATCGCGGCTAAATACATCTAGAGTGGTTACATTAAAACCTTTTTTCTTTGGGCAGATCGGCCTGAAAAATGGCCCCACCTCCAGGCCAGCTTTTTGCTTTGAGGCCCCCCGGCGCAGCTCCTGGAGCCGGTCACCCGCCTGTCGAAACACGATCGCCATGCTTAGATCCCGCTGCCCTCCAGGAACTCCAGGATCTCACGGTCCTTGAGGCTTTGGGAGGTGCCCCCCGGTTGGCCGCCGCGGCGCTGTTGTTCAAGGGCATTTTCTAGGGCATCGATCCGTTCCATCAGGTTGCGGATCACCTGGGCCTCTGCATCGGGCAGCTGCGAGTGGGCCAGGGGGTCGATGCGTACGCCCGATTGGTGGATCACCCGCCCCGGTACCCCTACCACCGTGCAATCGTGCTCCACATCCCGCAGCAGCACTGAACCGGCGCCGATGCGGGTGTTGGCGCCCACGCTTATGGCCCCCAGCACCTTGGCGCCGGCCCCCACGATCACGTTTTCGCCAAGGCTGGGGTGGCGTTTGCCGGTTTGTTTGCCGGTGCCCCCCAGGGTTACCCCCTGGAAAAGCAGGCAGCGGTTGCCGATTACCGCTGTTTCACCGATCACCACCCCCATGCCGTGGTCGATGAATACACCACTGCCGATCTGGGCGCCCGGGTGAATCTCAATGCCGGTAATTAGCCGCCCCAGTTGCGACAGCAGGCGCGGCAACAGCGGCAGCCCCAGTTGCCAGAGGCGATGGCTGAAACGATGCAGGCTGAGGGCATGCAGACCCGGGTAGCAGAGCAGGATCTCCGCCAGGCTGCGGGCCGCCGGGTCCCGTTCGCGGATGATGGCAATATCGGTTTTGATTGTTTGCAACATCGCTCTAGATAAGGGCGGTGTTCATGCTGTAGCGCCTTCCCCCTGGGGGCTGTCTAGGCCAATTTCCTTGCGCAGCATGTCGATGGTGCTGGCCCCCAGATAACTCTGGGCGCAATGCACCTGCGGTAAGCGCATCAATTGGGAGCGATTTTGGCGCAAGGTTTGTTCCACCAGGGGCAGGCTGGGGCGGTCGCAGAGCACATGGCTGGCGGCGCGGCAGAGGGCCAGCAGGCGGCTGCCCACATCGGGGGAGGCGGTCATCACCAGCAGTTCCTGGCCCCGCATCGAGTGCAGGATCACCTCCGCCGCCCGCAGGATGCCGGGGCTGATGCTCACCAGGCCCACGCAGCTGCCGGCCCGCAGTTCCTTGAGCAGGTTGAGTTCGTGGCGGAAGTCGTTGAGGTCTACGGCCACGGCCCGCACCCCATGCTGTTTGGCCAGTTCCTCCACGGGTTGGAGGAAGTAGCGACTGGTTACCACCGTGCCGTTGTTGGAGGTTTCCAGCACCGCCTCCAGCTCCTCCAGGGGCACCACTTCCACGGGCACATCCAGGTTGGGGGCCAGTTCCTCGGCGATCAGCATCGAGGCGCCGATGTCCTCCCGGGGGGTGCTCACCAGCACCCGGGCGCCACAGCGCAGGCGCCAATCGATCTCGCGGGTTAGCAGTTCGCGGGCCTGCTGCAGCGTGCAGCCGGCGTTGAGCAAACCATCGATGCTGCGGCGCACCTCCTGGTCGATGTCTGGGCGGATCCGGGTGCGGGGGCCGGCGGGTACCTTGATTTCCCGCGGTTTCTGCTGGTCACGCACGTAGATGCCGGAGCCGGCCATGGCTTCCACCACCCCGTCGTTTTCCAGCTGCCGATAAACCTTGCTGATTGTGTTGCGGTGCAGGCCGGTTTGCATGGCCAGCTGTCGGGTACTAGGTAACCGGTGCCCTGGCGGGAAGTGACGGGCGGCGATGGCGAAGCAGATCTGGTTGTACAGCTGCGTCGACGCCGGGATGTCGCTCTCCTGTTGGATGTGAAAACGCACGCTGGTGTGTGACAGCAGCTCGACTGCGCCACGGTAGATGCCCACGGCCCAGGTGACAATTGCTGGCCTGTCATACGGGCGTGTGCCGTGACTGTGCCTGTTGCCCCTTCCAGCGGATCTTGGCTGGAAATCCCCGGCCCCGACTGTGTTTTGCGTTGTTGGTGGGCGGCGCCAGCGGCCCCCCGGGGCTTGATCCTGGTGTTGCCGGAGGTGTTTGGCATCAACGGCTGGCTGCGCAGCGTGGCCGAGCGCCTGCGGGCTGAGGGCTATGCCGCCCTGGTGCTGCCCCTGTTTGCCCGCACCGCCCCTGGGCTGGAGCTGGGCTATGACGCCGCTGGCCTGGCCGAGGGCCGTGGTCACCGCGACCTGGTCACGGAGGGGCAGTTCCTGGCCGATGCCGAGGCGGTGCTGGCCTGGGTGGCCCTGCAGCCCCAGCTGGCTGGCCTGCCGCTGGGCGCTGTGGGCTTTTGCTTTGGGGGACACCTGGCCTGGCCCTTGGCCACCCTGCCGGCCCTGCAGGCCAGCTGTGCCTTCTACGGCGCTAGGCCACCCCTGGCGCTGGCGCCAAGGATCCAGGGGCGCTTCTGGGCCTTCTGCGGCGAGCAAGACCCGTTGATACCCGCCGCAGACCAGGACGCCATCCGCGAGGCCCTGGCCGCCGCCGATCCCCCAGGCCAACGCCTTCAATTCTTTTTGGCCCCGGGGGCGGGCCATGGTTATCTCTGCGATCAGCGGGCTGATTTCCACCCCGAGGCCGCCGCCGAGGGTTGGCGGCGGCTGTTGGAGCTGTTTAGCTCGATGCCACTTCCGTAGCCGTTGCGTATGGGGAGCCGGGGGTGGTGACCGGAATGGTGCGCACCGCCCTGGTGGGTTCGGGCTTGTCCTTATTGAGCGGGCTGCGGCGGGGGCCGAGGAACATGATCATGTTGCGGCCCTCCCGCTTCGGTTCCTGTTGCAATTCAGCGTTTTCTTCCAGGTCTTTGGCCATGCGGAACAACAGCTGTTCGGCTAGGGCCGTGTGCTGAATTTCGCGGCCGCGGAAGATCACCGTGCACTTCACCTTGTCGCCGGCCTTGAGGAAGCGCACAGCTTGACCAATGCGCACTTGGTAGTCGTGCTCATCGATCTTGTAGCGCATCTTCACCTCTTTTACTTCGGTTTGATGCGACTTTTTCTTGGTTTCCTTCGCCTTCTTTTCTTGCTCGAATTTGAACTTGCCATAGTCCATGATCCGGCAGACGGGCGGATCAGCTTTTTCGCTCACCAGCACTAGATCTAGTTCCCGCTCGCGGGCTACATCAAGGGCAGCTTCTCTGGTGATTACCCCCAGCTGACTACCGTCCGCATCCACCACCCGCAGGCTGGGGTAGCTGATCCGATCGTTGATGTTGGGAAGTTCCCGAACGGGGGCGCGGCGGTCAAAACGGGGGCGGGGTGGGGCCATTCAGTCGGGCGAGGGGGGCTGTCTGCGAACAGGTGACCCTTCACCCTAAACGTCGGTCAGCCATTTGGCTGGCCCTGGCCTCGGCAATTGCCGCCAGGGCCGGCCCCAGGGGCTCCGCCGGGTCGAGCCAGAGCGGTTGGTGGCGATGGCGGAACCAGGTGCGCTGGCGCTTGGCAAACAGCCAGGTGCGGCGGCAGGTGAGCGCCTCGGCTTCTTGGCGATTCAGGCTTCCCGCCAGCAGGGCCAGGGCCTCCCCGTAGCCAATCGTTTGCAGCAGCGGCAGCTCCGGGCCGTAGCGCTGGGCCAGGGCTTCGGTTTCCTCCAGCAGTCCCCCCGCGTACATGGCGGCGGTGCGTCCCTCGATCCGTTGGCGCAGGTTGGGGGGATCGAGGCCCAGCTCCAGCACCCGACCCGGCGGCGGCCGCCGCCCCTGCTGGCTGGAGAGCGGCCGGCCACTGCCATAGAGCACCTCCAGGGCCCGCTGGGTGCGCAGGGCGTCGTGGGGATGGATGCGGCTGGCGGCGCTGGGATCCGCCTGGCGGAGCAGCTGATGGCTGATCCCTTGGCCCAGCCCGTTGAGTTGGGCCCGCAGCCAGGGCTGGGGGGCCACGCTCGGCGGTTGTAGCCCCTGGCCCAGGGCCTGCAGGTAAAGGCCACTGCCCCCCACCAGCAGCGCCGGTCGGCCGGCGGCCTGGTCGGCGGCGATCAGCGGTTCAGCCCGGGCGCAGAACTGTTGCAAATTGAGCGGTTGATCCGGGGGCACCAGATCCAGCAGTTCGTGCACCACCCCGCGGCGTTCCGCCATGGGGGGCTTGGCGGTGCCCACATCCATGCCCACGTACACCTGGCGCGAATCCACCGACAGCACCCGGCCCCCCAGCCGTTCGGCCAGGGCCACCCCCAGGGCGGTTTTGCCGCTGGCGGTGGGCCCCAGCAGCAGCACCATCAAGGCTTCGCTCGGCACTGGTTCCATTGCAGCTCTCCAGCCCCCAGTCAAATTCAACCGGAGAGGCGCCCAGGGGCCGCTCTGGGCCGCCGGTGGTAGGATGAGCCGTCAGCGGAAGGGTCCCGCCGGGGACAGCCTTCGAATTCGGGCATCTCGGCGGCAATCAGTAATGAGCGAAGCGTCCAGTCCCCCCTCTCCAGTGCAGTCGGAATACGGCGCTGATCAGATCCAGGTTCTTGAGGGCCTTGAACCGGTGCGCAAGCGCCCCGGCATGTACATCGGCACCACCGGGCCGCGGGGCTTGCACCACCTCGTGTATGAGGTGGTTGATAACGCCGTTGATGAGGCCCTCGCCGGCCATTGCAACGAAATCCTGGTGAGCCTCTGCGCCGATGGCTCCGCCTCGGTTACAGACAACGGCCGCGGGATCCCCACAGACATCCACCCCCGCACCGGCAAGTCGGCCCTGGAAACCGTGCTCACGGTGCTGCACGCCGGGGGCAAATTTGGCGGCGGTGGCTACAAGGTTTCTGGCGGCCTCCACGGGGTGGGGGTGTCGGTGGTTAATGCCCTCAGTGAGTGGGTGGAGGTGACGGTTTATCGCCAGGGCCAGCGGCATACCCAGCGCTTTGAGCGCGGCGCCCCAATCGGCATCCTCAAATCGGTAGACGACAGCAGTGGCAAGCGCGGCACCCAGGTGGTGTTTAAGCCCGATATCCAGATCTTCAGCATTGGGATTGAGTTTGATTACCTCACCCTCTCCGGTCGGCTGCGGGAGCTGGCCTACCTGAATGGTGGTGTGCGCATTGTTTTCCGGGATGAACGCCCTGAAACACCCCACGAGGAGATCTACCACTACGAAGGGGGCATCAAGGAATATGTTCAATACATGAATGCCGGCAAAGATCCCCTGCATGCCGATATCATTTATGTAAACAATGAAAAAGATGGCGTTCAGGTGGAAGCCGCCCTGCAGTGGTGTGTGGATGCCTACTCCGACAGCATCCTTGGCTTTGCCAACAACATCCGCACCATCGATGGCGGTACCCACATCGAGGGTTTGAAAACGGTGCTTACCCGCACCCTTAATACCTTTGCCCGCAAGCGGGGCAAGCGCAAGGAAGCCGAAGGCAACCTGGCCGGTGAAAATATCCGTGAGGGTCTCACCGCCGTGCTTTCGGTGAAGGTGCCAGACCCTGAATTCGAAGGCCAAACCAAAACCAAGCTCGGTAACACCGAGGTGCGCGGCATCGTAGACACGGTGGTGGGCGAATCCCTCAGTAAATATCTGGAATTCCACCCCCAGGTAATAGATCTGATCCTTGAGAAGGCAATTCAGGCCTTCAATGCCGCTGAAGCAGCCCGGCGCGCCCGGGAGCTGGTGCGGCGTAAATCGGTGTTGGAAAGTTCCACCCTGCCCGGCAAGTTGGCCGACTGCAGTTCCCGGGATCCCTCCGAATCGGAGATTTACATTGTGGAAGGCGATTCCGCTGGGGGCTCCGCCAAGCAGGGCCGCGACCGCCGCAACCAGGCGATCCTGCCCCTGCGCGGCAAGATTCTCAATATCGAGAAAACAGACGACGCCAAGATCTACAAGAACACTGAAATTCAGGCCCTAATCACGGCCCTGGGTTTGGGTATCAAAGGTGAGGAGTTTGACGAGAAAAATCTCCGTTATCACCGCATCGTGATCATGACCGATGCCGATGTGGATGGCGCCCACATCCGCACCCTGATCCTTACCTTCTTCTTCCGTTACCAACGGGCCCTAGTTCAAGGTGGCTACATCTACATCGCCTGTCCGCCGCTCTACAAGGTGGAACGGGGCAAGAACCATACCTATTGCTACAACGAGCAAGACCTTAAGAAAACCCTGGCGGGTTTTGGTGAAAAGGCCAATTACACAATTCAGCGCTTTAAAGGTCTTGGTGAAATGATGCCCAAGCAGCTCTGGGAAACCACCATGGATCCCAACACCCGCACGATGAAACGGGTGGAAATTGAAGATGCGGCCGAGGCCGATCGTATTTTCACGATTCTGATGGGAGACAAGGTGGCCCCCCGGCGGGAATTCATCGAAGCCCACAGCGCCGAACTTGACCTGGCGGAGCTCGATATTTGATGTCCTTGCGTTGGGCCTGGTTGTTGGGGCTGGCCCTGCTGGCCCCCGTTGCTCTGCCCGCCGGTGGGGCCGATCGCGATCGCCCTGGCCTACGGCGCCGTGGGTCGGGGGAACCCTTCTTTGCCCTGGGGGGTCAGCGCCTGCAGGAGTCCCCCCACCACCAGGCGCCGCAGTTGGCGGCCGCTGATGCCGCCCTGCCCCTTGAGCTGCTCACCACCTGGTGGGATGGCCGCGGTGAGCGTTGGTTGCGGGTGCGCCAGGGCAGCCGTCGCGGCTGGTTGCCCGGTTGAGTTAATGGTGCGCGACATTTTGTTGGTTTCGATCGGGGCGGTGCCGGGCGCCTGGTTGCGCTTTCGCCTGGTGAACCATTTCGAGCCGATGATTCCGGCCAAGCACTGGGCCACCTTTGGCGTGAACCTGGTGGCTTCCTTTGCCCTGGGGCTGTTGGTGGCCCTCGATCAGCGCTGTGGTGCCAGCCAGCTGCTGCTGCTGCTGGCCACTGGTTTCCTCGGCAGCCTCAGCACCTTTTCCACCTTCATCGTGGAGGTGCTCCTGCTGGTGCGTAAGCGGGCCCCTGCTGATGCCCTGCTGCTGGCAATGGCCTCTGTGGTTACCGGTTTATTGGCGGTGGAATTGGGACTCTGGCTTGGGGGGATGCCATGAGCCTGCGACTCGAAGCTAGGGACCTGCTGTTGGTGGCCCTGGGGGCGGTGCCGGGGGCCTTGCTGCGTTGGCAGGCGGGCGTCCACCTGGCGCCAGTGCTGCCCTTTGGTTCCGCCGGGGCGGATCTGCTGGTGAACCTGATCGGGGCGGCTTTACTCGGTTACTTAGCGGCAGCTCCGACCGTGGCCCCACGCCTGTCGCTGGCCTTGGGCATCGGCTTCTGTGGTTCGCTCACCACCTTCTCCTCCTGGATGCTGGACATGGCCCTGCTGCAACGCCACGGCCACAGCCTTGAGGCCCTGGCTGTGCTGCTGCTCAGCCTTGGCCTCGGACTGCTGGCCGCCGCTGGCGGCTATGGCCTCAGGCTCAGGCGGCAGCGCTGAGGGCGGTTTCAATCGCCTGGGTGAGTTCCGAGGCATCCGGTGCCACAGCACTCTTAAAGCGACCCAGCACCGTGCCATCGCGGCCCACCAGGAATTTTTCGAAGTTCCAAGCGATCGGCCCGGCCGGTTCCGCCTGGGTCAGGGTGTCGAAGGGGGCAGCGCTGGCGCCCACCTTGGCGAACAACTCAAAGTTCACCCCGTAGGTGCTGCTGCAGAACTGTTGGATCTCAGTTATTGAGCCCGGTTCCTGGGCGCCGAAATCATTGCAGGGGAAGGCCAATACCTTGAAGCCCTGGGCCCCGTACTGCTCCTGCAGGGCCTGAAGACCGGCGTACTGCTTGGTGAAACCACAGCGGCTGGCCACATTGACGATCAGCAGCACTTGGCCGGCCTTATCGGTTAGGTCCTGGGGGCTGCCGTCGGCGCCGGACACGATCACACCTTGAACACTGGGGGCCATGGGGAAGTTGCAAACGGCGTGACCCTAACCACCCAAATACACTCGGCCGATGGTCGAACACACCGCTGCCATTCCCGAGCTCACCCAGTACCTCGAGCGATTGCTCACGGCCGGTAATTACGACGCCGTAAAGCAGCTGCTGGAGCCGGAGCAACCTGCTGATGCGGCCGAGGCGATCGGCAGTTTGCCCACCCTGCAGCAGGCGATTGCCTTTCGACTGCTGCCTAAGGACGAGGCGATTGAGGTGTACGAATACCTCGAGGCGAGCGTGCAGCAATCGCTGCTGGAACGGCTGCGCTCCGGTGAGGTGCTGGAGCTGGTGGAGGAGATGTCCCCCGATGACCGGGTGCGGCTCTTTGATGAACTGCCCGCCAAGGTGGTGCGCAACCTGCTGCAACAGCTGAGCCCGGCCGAACGCCGGGTCACGGCCCAGCTGCTGGGCTACGAGAGCGAAACCGCCGGTCGTTTGATGACGACCGAGTTCATCGACCTCAAGGAGTTCCACACCGCCGCCCAGGCCCTGACGATCGTGCGGCGGCGGGCCTTGACCACTGAAACCATCTACAGCCTCTACGTGACCGATGGGGCGCGGCGGCTCACCGGCATCCTTTCGCTGCGGGACTTGGTGGTGGCCGATCCGGAGGAGACCGTTGGCGAGGTGATGACCAGGGAGGTGGTGCGCGTGCACACCGACACCGACCAGGAGGAGGTGGCCCGGCTGATCAAGCGCTACGACTTCCTGGCCCTGCCCGTGGTGGACCGGGAAGACCGGCTGGTGGGGATCGTCACCGTTGATGACGTGATCGACGTGATCGACCAGGAGGCCACCCGCGACCTCTACGCCGCCGGGGCCGTGCAGGCCGGTGATGAGGATGACTATTTCCAGAGCAACCTGTTTGAGGTGGCTAAGCGGCGGGTGCTTTGGCTGCTGGTGTTGCTGATCACCAACACCGGCACCTCGGCGGTGATCGCCTCCCAGCAGGGGGTGCTGCATCGGGTGGTGCAGCTGGCTGCCTTCATTCCGCTGCTGATCGGCACCGGCGGCAACGTGGGCGCCCAGAGTTCCACCGTGGTGATTCGCGGCCTAAGCACCAATCGGGTGCAGAGCTTGGGGCCTTGGCGCACGGTGGGTCGCGAGGCGATGGCCGGGCTGTTGCTGGGGCTGTTGCTGGCGGCAGTGGTGGTGCCCTGGGCTTGGCAGTTGAGCGGCACACCCCTGGTGGCGGCGGCGGCGGGGGTGTCGATGCTTTGTATTTCCATCCTGGCGGCCACGGCCGGGGCGGCCCTGCCGCTGGTGTTTGAAAAGTTGGGCCTCGATCCGGCCTTGATGTCTGCCCCGTTTATCACCACCGTGGTGGACGTGGCGGGGGTGTTCATCTACCTGCAGACCGCTGCGTGGCTGTTGCAGCGCTATGGCGGCCTTGCCTAGATTTTTATGTCTAAGGTTTTTATGTCTAAGCCTGGACGACTAAGCTTTTGTACCTAGGCATAAGTCTTTATGCCTAAGGCGTTATGCCGAGCTCTAAGTCTTTATGCCTAGGTCTTTATGCTTATAGGGCAGTAATTATGGCGATCAGCGCCAAATTCGGCCCAAAAAGGGCTTTCCTGAGAGAATATTGACGCTTCTTAAGGCTAGGCTTCACATAACTTCAAGCTCAACCGTGGCCACCGCTACCGCCGAAATGCGCCCCCCCGTGGATGGCGATCTTGTTCGTTCCTACCTGCGCGACATCGGTCGGGTGCCCCTGCTCAGCCATGAGCAGGAAATCACCATGGGCCGTCAGGTGCAGGAGCTGGTGCGGCTAGAGGAAACCGAGCTGCAGCTGCGCGAGCGCCAGGGTTCTGAGCCTAGCCAGGAGGAACTGGCCGCCGCCGTGGGTCTCAGTTCAGCTGTGTTGCGGCGCCGGTTGATCAATGGCCGCCGCGCCAAGGAGCGGATGGTGGCCGCCAACCTGCGCCTGGTGGTGAGCGTTGCCAAGAAATACACCAAGCGCAATATGGAGCTGCTCGACCTGATTCAGGAGGGCACCATTGGCCTGGTGCGCGGGGTGGAGAAGTTTGACCCCACCCGGGGCTACAAGTTCTCCACCTATGCCTACTGGTGGATTCGCCAGGGCATCACCCGCGCCATTGCCGAGAAGAGCCGCACGATCCGGCTGCCGATCCACATCACCGAAACCCTTAACAAGCTCAAGAAGGGCCAGCGCGAACTCTCCCAGGAACTGGGGCGCACCCCCACCGTCACTGAGCTGGCGCTGTTTGTGGAACTGCCTGAAGAAGAGGTAAAAGACCTGCTTTGTCGGGCCCGCCAACCGGTGAGCCTGGAGATGAAGGTGGGCGATAGCGACGACACCGAACTGCAGGAGCTGCTCCAAAACGAGGCGCCGCTGCCCGATGAATTGGTGGATGGTGAATGCCTGCGGGGCGACATGCGTTCGCTGCTGGATCAGCTGCCGGCCCTCCAGGGTCGGGTGCTGAAGATGCGCTATGGCATTGAGGTGGAGGAACCGATGAGCCTCACCGGCATTGGCCGCGAATTGGGCATGAGCCGAGACCGGGTGCGCAACCTGGAGCGGGATGGTCTGGCGGGCCTGCGCCAGCTCAGTGAAAGTGTGGCGGCCTACGTGGCCGCTTGAGCGGCTTGGGGCTTAAGGCTCAGCAGGGTGGCCCCCAGTACCAGTAGGGCCCCCAGCAGCGTTAGCCCGTCGAGGCCTTCGCTGAATAGCAGCGCCCCCCAGCCGGCGGCGAAGAGCACCTGCACATAGCTGATCGCCGTGGCCCTAGCGGCGGGCATTTGGCTGAGGGCGCCGGTGAGCCAAACCTGGCCCAGTTGGGTGAAGATCCCCACCCCCACCAGCCAGGCCAGTTGGCTGGGCCCCGGCAAAACCGGATGGGCGAGCACCCAGGGCAAGCTCATCGGTAAAGACACCAGCGGAAAATAGAAAACGATCACCAGCGGATGTTCTGAATCCGCCAGGGTGCGCACGGTCACGTAGGCCAGCGCCGTGAGCAAAGCCCCAGTGATGGCAATCACCACCGCCAGCCCCGGCAGTGGCGAACCATGGCCGGTGAGCCAGCTGGGTTGGGCCACCAGTAGCACCCCCAGCCAGCCAAGACCCATGGCGGCCACGATCCGTTTGCCGAGGGCTTCCCCCAGGGCACCCCAGGCCAGGGCTGCCGTGAAGGTGGGATAGAGGTACTGAAACACCGTGGCCGAGGCCAGCGGTAATTCCGCCAGGGCGGCATAAACGCAATAGAGGGCCAGGGTGCCGATCACCCCGCGCAGCACCAGCATTCCCTTGCGCTCACCCCAGGGCTTCAGGCCGGCCCGTTTCAGTAGCCACCAGCTCAATACGAGGCTCACCATGGCCCGGGCCAGCACCACCTCCGCCACTGGGATCAGGCCACCAAGCTGCTTAACGCAAACGCCCATGAGGCTGAAGCTCAGGGCGCTCAGCACCATCGCTTGGGGCCCCGGCAACTTGTTGGGCAGGAGGGCGAGGGGATTGCTGAGCTTCAAAACAGGGTTCTGATCAATGCCTTTGAAGTCAGCTCCACCTCTGAAGGCAGTTTCACCTCTGAAGGCAGCTTCAGCTCTGAAGTCAGTTTCAGCTCAGATGGCAGCTTCAGCTCTGAGGACAGCTTCAGCTCTGAGGACACCGCCATCTCTGAGGACAGCTTCAGCTCTGAAAGCAGCGCCATCTCTGAAAACAGCCCAGCCCAGCTAGCGAGGCTGCCGATGGGCTTGTCCTGCCTGGATATGCCCATGCTTGTTTTTGTTTCCTTTAATCTTGCCGCAAGCCGCTGAGCTTTTACTGCGGGCAGTGATCCCTAGGCGATTGCAGGTTGGCTAACTGGCTAGCAGTAGCGATTTTGCCTTTGGTCTTGGCTCTGATTCTGGTTTTGGTTTTGGTGGTGGTTTTGGTGGTGGTTTTGACCCCAGATGTGTTTTTCCAGAGACTGTTGCTGACTCTGTGGGTAGGGGACGTAGGTAGATGCTGAAAGCGGGGGCTGAAGGTGAGATAGGTCTTTGGGCTGACGCAGGGATCGATCGCTTAAGCGTTTTACGTTTAGCTGATCGATCGCTTAAGCGTTTTACGTTTAGCCGATCGATCGAGCTGAGGCGGCAATAGCTCACCCCCCCCCTCTGGGGCGCCGTAGCTCAGGGCCAAGTCCATCGCCGTGAGTCGGGAGGAGATCAAGGGCTGGGGAGTCATGAGCTATAAGACTTCGGAGTTATGGGCTAAGCGGCTTCGGAGGGGGCTTTCGCTGGAATCAGCACAACTCGGCATTGCAACGGCTCAGGCCGCCCCTATTTACGCTGCTCCTGCTCCGCCAAGCTCCGCCCCGCCAGTGCCACCAGCCCCATCAGTGCCGCCACTACCGCCCGTGACACATGCAGCAAAACCCCTGGCCCAGCAGGTGATTGGGGTGGGGTTGGTGTTTAACGCTGCCGGGAAGGTGCTGATTGACCAACGCCTAGAGGAGGGTCTGCTGGGTGGCCTATGGGAGTTCCCCGGGGGCAAGCAGGAACCCGGTGAAGCGATCGTTGACACGATTCGCCGCGAATTGCGCGAGGAGTTGGCGATTGAGGTGGAGGTGGGTGAGCAACTTATTGCGCTTGAGCACACCTACGGCCCCAAGCGCCTGCGCTTTTTGGTGCACCTCTGCCGTTGGCTTAGTGGTGAACCCCAACCCTTGGCCTCCCAGCAGTTGCGCTGGGTGCTGCCTGGCCAGTTGGGCGATTACCCCTTCCCCGCCGCCAACGCCAGGATCATTGCCGCCTTGCTGGACCACCAGGGGCTAGGGGGCAACTAGAACCGCCCGGCGGCCCTCCCCCTCCTGACTCAGGCTTAATTGCCAGGCCGGCGCTGGCACAAAACTGAGCCGTTCCGGCCATTCCACCGCCATAAGCGCACCCGAGGCCAGGGCCTGCTCCTCCTCTTGGCAGAACAGGTCATCGGCGGCGGCGGCCTGTTCAAGCCGGTAGAGATCGAGGTGGATCAGCAGGGGATCTGCGCCGCTAGAACTGCCGCCAGGGCCAGGGGCGAGGCCGTAGTGCTGGGCCAGGGCAAAGGTGGGGCTGGTAACCGGTTCCGTGAGGCCGAGGCCAGCGGCTAGGCCCTGCACCAGGCAGGTTTTGCCAGCCCCCAGGCCCCCCTTAAGCAACAGCAACGCGCCGGGGGGCAGCTGCTGGGCCAGTTGCTGGCCGTAGGCCTGGGTGGCCTCGGCATTCGCCAGGTAAACGCTGGTCAAGGGGGGGGTCGCCTCTGGCCTATCCATCCCTGTAGATTCGCCCCACGCGAGCCCGAAGCCTCGGCGACTCTGCAGATATTTTCAACCCATCGTTGCTCCCCAAGGGAGTTTGATTGCCATGGTGGCTACCGCCGACACCCTCTCGCTTGCTGGTTTGCAGGTCACGAACACCTATGTGATTGCCGACCTCGGCCTCGCCGAATGGGGCCGCAAGGAAATTGCGATTGCTGAAACTGAAATGCCGGGCCTGGTGACCCTGCGTCAGAGGTTTGCTGACCAGCAGCCCCTCAAGGGCGCCCGCATCTGCGGCAGCCTGCACATGACGATTCAGACGGCAGTGCTGATCGAAACCCTGGTGGCCCTCGGCGCTGAGGTGCGCTGGGCCTCCTGCAACATTTTCTCCACCCAAGACCACGCCGCCGCCGCGATCGCTGCCGCCGGTATTCCAGTGTTCGCCTACAAGGGCGAAAGCTTGGATGAGTACTGGGCCTTCACCCACCGGATCATGGAGTGGGCCGATGGCGGCACGCCAAACATGATTCTTGATGACGGTGGCGATGCCACCGGTCTGATCGTGTTGGGGGCGAAGGCCGAACAGGATGCTTCGGTGCTGAATAACCCCGGCAGCGAAGAGGAAGTGGCCCTCTTTAATTCAATCAAGGCCCGCCTGGCGGAACAGCCCGGTTGGTATTCCCGTATCTATGCTCAGATCCAGGGCGTAACTGAAGAAACCACCACCGGTGTGGCCCGTCTCTATCAGATGGAGAAGACGGGTGAGCTGCCTTTCCCGGCAATCAACGTCAACGACTCAGTTACCAAGAGCAAGTTCGACAACCTCTACGGCTGCCGCGAATCCTTGGTGGACAGCATCAAGCGCGCCACCGATGTGATGGTGGCCGGCAAGGTGGCCCTGGTGATCGGTTACGGCGATGTGGGCAAGGGTTGCGCCCAGTCCCTGCGCGGCCTTGGCGCCACGGTGATGATCACTGAGGTGGACCCAATCTGCGCCCTGCAGGCGGCGATGGAGGGCTACCGCGTCGTGCGTCTCGACGACGTGGTCCAGGATGTGGACATCTTCGTGACCGCCACCGGCAACTATCACGTGATCGGCCACCAGCAGCTGGTGGCGATGAAGGATCAGGCGATTGTTTGCAACATCGGCCACTTCGATAATGAAATCGATGTGGCTTCCTTGAAGCAATACCGCTGGGAAAACATCAAGCCCCAGGTGGACCATGTGATCCTGCCCAGCGGCAATCGCATCATCCTGTTGGCGGAAGGTCGGCTGGTGAACCTGGGCTGTGGCACCGGCCACCCCAGCTTCGTGATGAGCAATTCCTTCACCAACCAGGTGCTGGCCCAGATCGAACTGTTCAGCAAGGGCGAACAGTACGAGAAGAAGGTGTATGTGCTGCCTAAGCACCTCGATGAGCTGGTGGCTCGGCTCCACCTTGAGAAGATCGGCGCCAAACTCACCCAGCTCAGCCAAGTGCAGGCCGACTACATCTCAGTGCCCGTGGAAGGTCCCTACAAGCTCGACCACTACCGCTACTGATGGGGGCGCTTAACGGCCTGGTGGAACAGTGGGTAGCCCAGTGGGGCTACCTCGGCATCTTTGCGGCGATGGTGCTGGAAAACCTGGTGCCGCCGATTCCTTCTGAATTGATCATGCCCCTGGCCGGCTTCTATGTGGGCCAGGGCCAGCTCAATTTCTTTGGTGTTGTGCTGGCTGGTTTGCTGGGCACGGTGCTGGGGGCGCTGCCCTGGTACGGCATCGGCCGCCTGGTGAATGAAGAGCGGCTGGGCCGCTGGATCGAACGCCACGGCCGTTGGCTTGGGGTTTCCGCCAAGGAATTGGCGGAGTCCCGCCAGTGGTTTTTGCGCCATGGGGCTGCGGTGGTGTTCTGGGGTCGTTTGATCCCAGCGATCCGCACCCTGATCTCCGTGCCGGCGGGCATCGAACTGATGCCCTTTGGGCCATTCCTGTTCTGGACCACCGCCGGCAGCTTGATCTGGAACCTGGTGCTCACCGCCAGCGGTTGGCTGCTGGGCAGCCATTGGCAGTCGGTGCTCGCCTTCATCAAGCCGATTGAGGGCCTGGTGAACAAGTTGCTGGTGCTGCTGGTGCTGGCCGCGGCGGCCTGGTTGGGCCTGCGGATCTGGAAGAAGCGCCGGGTTTCCCCCTGAATGCCAGGGGTTGAACCAAGCGCCGGATAGCCAGCGCCGTTCAGAAGGGCACTTCCTCCTCGCTGGGGTTGCCGCCAAAGCCCGCGCCTTGGCCGGCGCCGCCCTGCTCGCCATCCCGCTTGGAGCCCAGTAGCTCCAGGCGATCCACCCGCACCACGGGCTTGGAGCGCTCCTCACCGCTGGCCCGGTCGGTCCAGCGGTCCAGCTTGAGCGAACCGATGATCCCCAGCAGGGAACCTTTTTTCACGTAGTCAGCGGCCACCTGGGCCTGCTTGCCCCAGATTTCCAGGTTGAACCAATCGGGTTCGTCGTCGCGGCTGCGGCGGTTTACGGCGAGGGTGAGGTTGGCAACCACGCTGCCGGATTCGAAGTAACGCACTTCGGGATCACGGCCGGCGCGGCCAACAAGGGTGACGGAATTGACGCCCATCGGGGCCTCCTTGGGTTGTGGGGTAATGATGCGCCACCTTTCGGCGACGCTCACTCTTATTGGTTCCACCGAAGCGGCCGGTTGTAACAGGGCAGCGATCCGCCGCCCCTATGATCTGGCCGCCTGACCGCTCTGTGCGGCAGTTTTAGCTCTATAGCGGACTTAACCCATGTTTTGGCGTCGTTTTCAGCTCTCCCGTGACATTGGGATCGATCTGGGCACGGCCAACACGCTGATCTATGTGTCCGGGCGCGGCATCGTGCTGCAGGAGCCTTCCGTGGTGGCCATTGATTTAGATAAGGGCGTTCCCCTGGCGGTGGGGGAAGAGGCCAAGCTGATGCTGGGCCGCACCCCCGGCAATATCCGGGCCGTAAGGCCCCTGCGGGACGGCGTGATCGCCGATTTCGATGCCGCCGAACAGATGATCAAGTACTTCATCCGCAAGGGCAACGAAGGCCGCGGCATGGTGGCGCCGCGGCTGGTGATTGGCATCCCCAGCGGGGTCACCGGGGTGGAACGCCGGGCGGTGCGGGAGGCCGGTCTCGGTGGCGCCAGGGAGGTGCACCTGGTGGATGAACCGGTGGCCGCAGCGATCGGTGCCGGCCTGCCGGTGACCGAACCGGTGGGTTCGATGATCGTGGACATCGGCGGTGGCACCACCGAAGTGGCGGTGCTCAGCCTCCAGGGCACGGTGATTTCCGAGTCGGTGCGGGTGGCGGGCGATGAGCTCAGTGATGCGATCGGCAGCTACCTGAAGAAGGTGCACAACCTGGTGGTGGGGGAACGCACCGCCGAGGACATCAAGATCCGCATCGGCTCTGCCTTCCCCGATGACAACTTCGACCAAACCTCGATGGATGTCCGTGGTTTGCACCTGCTCTCAGGCTTGCCCCGCACCATCAGTGTTCGCGCTGGGGATGTGCGAGAAGCAATGATCGAGCCGCTAAATGTGATTGTGGAGGCGGTAAAGCGCACCCTGGAGCGCTCCCCCCCTGAGCTGGCGGCCGACATCGTTGATCGCGGCATCATGCTGGCCGGCGGCGGTGCCCTGGTGCGGGGCATCAGCGACCTGATCAGCCATGAAACGGGGATCCTCACCCATGTGGCTGAGGAGCCTTTGCTCTGTGTGGTTAAAGGTTGTGGTCAGGTGCTGGAAGACTTCAAACGCCTTGGCCGGGTGCTTGATGCCGCTGAATACGGCCGTTCGTCCAGTTGATCCATGGCCCTGGGAAGGCGCCTTAGGCGCCTGCTGGATCTGCGCTCCCTGCTGGTTCACTGGCCCTGGCTGGTGTTGCTGCTGGCGCTCGGCGTGGTGCGCCTATCCAAGGGCGCAGCGGTCGTAGATCTTTATGCCCTGTTGAGCCGGCCCTTCTGGCCCGGCACCGCCCAATCGGAATGGCTGCGCCAGGCCCAGCACCTGGAGGATCAGCAGAAAATTTCCCTGTTGCAGGGCCAGCTAAACCAGCTCAAGGCTGACAGCGCCCTGCGGGAGCAGCAGGGGGATTGGCTTACGGCTGCGGTAATCAGTCGCCGCACTGAGGGCTGGTGGCAACAGCTGGAGTTGGGGGCCGGCAGCCTTGAGGGTCTTCACTACGGCGCCGTGGTTACCGGGCCTGGGGGGGTGTTGGGGCGCATCGCCAGCGTCACCCCCAGCACCGCCCGGGTAACCCTGCTCACCGACCCCTCCAGCCGGGTGGGGGTGACGCTTAAGGGCAGTCGCGGCCAGGGGTTGCTGGTGGGGGAAGGCACCAGCCGGCCGCGGCTGCGGTTCCTCGATAAGGATGTGGAGGTGCAGCCCGGCGATGTGGTGCTCACCTCCGCCGCCAGTTCGCTTTATCCCGCCAACCTGATTGTGGGGGTGGTGCAAACCGTGAATTCCCAGGCGCTGCCTGCCCCCGAGGCCCTGGTGCAACTGGCTGCGCCGGTGGATGCGATCGACTGGGTGAGGGTGCTGCGCTGATGGGGAACCTGCCCCTCTCCCGTTACCAGGCCCTGTTTATCAGCGGTTTGTTGCTGTTGTTTCTGAGCCTGGCTTCCCCCTGGTGGCTCAAGCTCAATGGGGTCTCCCCCAGCTGGGTGGTGCTCTGGCTGCTGCCCTGGGCGGTGGTGGAGGGCCCCCTGGCCGGGGCCCTCGCTGGCTTTGGGATCGGGGTGTTGCTGGATAGCCTCCAGGGGTCGGGGCTCACGGCCGTGCCCGTGTTGGTGCTGCTGGGGCTGTGGTGGGGCCAGTTTGTGTCGTCCCGGCGGCCGCTGGAACGCAGCACCACCCTGGGCTTGCTGGCGCTACTGGGCAGCCTGTTGCTCAATGGCAGCTATGCCCTGCAGCTGTATTGGCGCGGCCAAAGCGCCTTTGCCGCCTGGCAGCTCAGCCTGGCCCAGGCCCTGTTCACGGCGCTGCTGGCCCCGATGATTTGTTCCCTGCTGGTGCTGTTTTGGCGCCGCCGTTCCCTCCGCCATGGCCGTTAAACGTGCCCTGATCAGCGCCTGCAGCGCTTTGGCCCCCTTGGCCCTGCTGGCGGGCTGCGCCCCTAGGCCTGCGGGCAAGGAACTGCAGTTCTGGACGATTCAGCTCTCGCCCAAGTTTGACCCGCTGATCAAGGCGATGGTGGCCGAATGGGAAGGGAGCCACCCTGGCGTGAAGGTGCGCTGGACCGACCTGCCCTTCGGCTCGGTGGAACGCAAGTTGCTGGCGGCGGTATTTGCCCGCACGGCGCCGGATGTGGTGAATCTCAACCCTTTGTTTGCCGCCAACCTGGCCAGCAAGGGGGGCCTGCTGCCCCTGCAGAAGCGGCTCAGCCCCGCCGCCAGGGCCAGCTATCTGCCGGAGATTCTTAAGGCCGGCGAGCAACAGGGCCAGCTCTATTCCCTGCCCTGGTATCTCACCGCCCGCATCACCCTCGCCAACCAGCAGCTGCTCCGCCAGGCCGGCTACCAGCAGCCCCCGCGCCACTGGGCGGAGCTGCCCGCCTATGCGGAAACGATCAAGCGCCGCACGGGCCGTTACGCCCTGTTTGTGACCGTGGTGCCCGATGGGTCGGCGGAATTGTTGGAGTCGCTGGTGCAGATGGGGGTGGTGCTGGTGGATGACCAGCATCGGGCCCGTTTCAATAGCGGCGCCGGCCGCCGTGCCTTTGCTTTCTGGACGGACCTCTACCGCCGCGGCCTGCTGCCCCGTGAGGTGGTGAGCCAGGGGTTCCAGCGGGCCATTGAGCTCTACCAAAGCGGTGAATTGGCCCAGGTGGCCAGTGGGGCCGAATTCCTCCATACGATCGAAACCAATGCCCCCAAGGTGGCGGCCCAAACCCGCCCCTATCCGCCCCTCGTTGGCGTTGATGGGACCGCGAATGTGGCGGTGATGAACCTGGCGGTAACTAAGCAAACGCCCCTGCCGGCGGAGGCGGTGGACTTCGCCAGTTTTGTGACGAATCCCGCTAACCAGCTGCGCTTTGCCCGGGCCGCCAAGGTGTTGCCCTCCTCGAAGCCGGCCTTGCTGGCGCTGCAGCGGGAGCTGCTGGCGGCCTCCAGGGGCGCCGCTGCCGCAGATCTGGTGCAGCGGGCCCGGCTGCTCAGTGCCGAGACCCTCGGCCATGCCCGGGTGCTGGTGCCCGCCGACCCTGGGGTGAAGCGGCTGCAGGCGGTGATCTATGGCCAGTTGCAGCGGGCGATGTTGGGCCAGCTGAGCAGTGATGCGGCCCTGGCGGCGGCGGAGCGCGAATGGAATGCTTACGCCGCCGCCCGCTGGCCGGCGCGGGTTAAGGTTGCAGTTCGTTAATTGCCGTTGCCCATGACTGGGGGGGACGCTCTACCTGATCAGCAGCCGACCCTGCTGGTGGTTGACGATGAGCCCGCAGTTCGTCGAGTGCTCGCCATGCGCCTGCAACTGGCGGGATACAACGTGGTTTGCGCCGAGGATGGCGAACAGGCCCTCGAGCTTTTCAACAAGGAGCAGCCGGATCTGGTGGTGCTCGACGTGATGTTGCCAAAGCTGGATGGCTTTGCGGTGTGTCGTCGATTACGGGCCGAATCGGCGGTGCCAATCATTTTTCTTTCGGCCCTCGATGCGATCGCCGAGAAGGTGGCCGGCCTAGACATCGGTGCCGACGACTATCTCTCCAAACCCTTTAGCCCTAAGGAACTGGAGGCCCGGATCAATCGCATCCTGCGGCGGGTGGGCCGCGGTGCCGCCAGCCAAAACCCCCTGGAGCAGGTGGCTGGTTTAGGGGTCCTGCGCCTCGGTGATCTGGTGGTGGACACCAACCGTCGCCAGGTGACCCGCGCCGGGGAGCGCATTGCGCTCACCTACACCGAGTTCAGCCTGCTGGAATTGCTCTTCCGCGAGCCCGGTCGGGTGGTGCCGCGGGCGGAGATCCTCGAACAGCTGTGGGGTTACCCTCCGAGGCGTGCGGCGGATTTGCGGGTGGTTGATGTGTATGTGGCTCGTTTGCGCGGCAAGTTGGAACCCGACCCCCGCAATCCCGAGCTGATCCTCACGGTGCGGGGCACGGGCTATGCCTCCCAGCGCATGGGTGAACTGAGCCTCGCCGCTGGCGCCTGACGTGTCTGAGCTGCGAAACACCCGCCTGGAGAAGGCTGAGGCCCTCAGGGCGCTCGGCCAGGGCCCCTACGCCCTGCGTTTTGAGCCAAGCCATCGCACCGCTGCCCTGCAGCAGGCCCACGCCGACCTAGCCAACGGGGAAGAGTTGCCCCTGGAGGTGGCCGTGGCCGGCCGGGTGATGACCCGGCGGGTAATGGGAAAACTGGCGTTTTTCACCCTTAGCGATGAAACCGGTCCGATTCAGCTGTTTCTGGAGAAGCTCGCCCTGGGCGAAGCCTTTACCCAGCTCACCAGCCTGGTGGATGCCGGTGACCTGATCGGGGTGAAGGGCACCCTGCGGCGCACCGACCGCGGTGAGCTGTCGGTGCGGGTGAGCGAATGGCAAATGCTCAGCAAGGCGCTCCAGCCCCTGCCCGATAAGTGGCATGGCCTGGCGGATGTGGAGAAGCGCTATCGCCAGCGCTACCTAGATCTGATCGTTACCCCCCAGAGCCGCGAAACCTTCCGGCGCCGGGCCCTGGCGGTGCGCACGATCCGTCGCTGGCTGGAGGATCGCCAGTTCCTGGAAATTGAAACGCCGGTTTTGCAATCTGAGGCCGGTGGCGCCGATGCCCGTCCCTTCACCACCCACCACAACACCCTCGACCTGCCGCTGTTTCTGCGGATTGCCACCGAACTTCACCTGAAGCGACTGGTGGTGGGTGGCTTTGAGCGGGTGTTTGAACTGGGTCGGATCTTTCGCAATGAGGGGGTCAGCACCCGCCATAACCCTGAATTCACCTCCGTGGAGGTGTATCAGGCCTATGCCGACTACTACGACATGCTCGAACTCACCGAGCAGTTGATTGCGGCGGTCACCCTGGAGGTGTGTGGCAGCACGGCCCTCACCTATCAGGAGGTGGCCATAGACCTCACCCCCCCCTGGCGCCGGGCCACCATGCACGAGCTGGTGCAGGAAGCCACGGGCCTGGATTTCAATGCTTTCCCTGATCGGGAAACGGCGGCGGCGGCCATGGCGGCGGCGGGTCTGGAGGTGCCAGCCACGGCCACCAGCGTTGGTCGCCTGCTGAATGAAGCCTTTGAGCAACGGGTGGAGGCCCAGTTAATCCAGCCCACCTTTGTGCTCGATTACCCGCTGGAGATCTCGCCCTTGGCCCGGGCCCACCGCAGTAAGCCGGGCTTGGTGGAGCGCTTTGAGCTGTTCATTGCCGGCAGGGAAACCGCCAATGCCTTCAGTGAACTAATCGACCCGATTGACCAGCGCCAGCGGCTGGAGGCCCAGCAGGAGCGGCGCCTGGCCGGGGACCTGGAGGCCCAGGGGGTGGATGAGGACTTCCTGATGGCCCTCGAGGTGGGCATGCCCCCCACCGGCGGCCTTGGCATCGGCATCGATCGCCTGGTGATGTTGCTCACCGATAGCGCCAGCATCCGTGATGTGATTGCCTTCCCACTTCTACGGCCGGAGGGCCGCAGTGGATAATGGAGTCACCGATCAGATTTCCTAGCGCATGAGTGGCGAGCGCGTCGGATTTCGCTTCACCCACGCTGATGCGGTGGTGAAGCGCAACCCCCAGGGGCGATCCCGGCGGGGTTGGGTGATGGAAGCGGTGGAACAAACCACCAGCCGTGGCACCAAGATGCCCGCTTACCGCATCCGCTGGCGCGATAGCGAGCGCCCGGAAATCGTGCTCCAGCACATGCTGATTGCCGATCCCGATCCCACCCCTCCCCCCGAGGGGGTGAATTTGGTGCCGCCGGCCCCCAAGGCCTAGGTCTGGGGGCCTAGCTCCAGCCCCTGAGCCGATAGGTCAGCAGGCCGAGATGTTCCTTGAGCGCCACGCTGCTAAGCGCTAGGGCTTCGGCATCGGGCAGCAGACTTTTAACCGTGTTGCCGATAGTTGGCTGGCCGTAGTTGGCCCGGCTTGGTAGCTGGTAATCGCAAGCCACTGGGATCACAGTTAGGCCGCTGCTTCTTTTGAAGCTGGCTAGCGCTCGGGGCATATGGAAGGCGCTGGTCACCAAGAGCAGCCGCTGCCAGTGCCGTTGGCGAGCGAGTAGGCCGATGTCGTGGGCCTCTTCGGCGGTGGTGCGGGAGGCCGGATTGATCAGAATTTTGCTGGCCGGTACCCCCAGTTCAAGGGCGAGTTGCCTGGCGGAAACTGCTTCCGGAGGGGCCGGGTCATTGGCGCTGAAGCCCACCCGGCCGCCGCTGGTGATTAGCAGGGGGGCCTTGCCTTGGCGCAGCAAGCGCACCCCCGTGAGCAAGCGATCACCCCCTTCGCCCACTTCCACCCCCCGGCGGGGGGCCAGGGCCGGTCGCAGGCCGCCGCCCAGCACCAACACCGCATCGGCCTTGGGGATTAAAGCCGGGGTGAGGGCCGCCGCCTGTTCCTCAAGCCCCCAAACCAGCTGCCGGCTGGTGAGCGGCATCGCAAACAGCCACAGCAGGCCAATGCCGGCCCCCCCCAGCCATGGGCCCCAGCTCTGGCGTCGGCCCAGCTGGCCCGCCAGTTGCAGCAGCAGACCCAAGCCCAGCGGATAGAGGGCAATGGGCAGCAATTTGGAGAGCAGAAAACCCATTAGTTATGGCGTTGCTTTAGGGAATCCAATTCCTGCTGGGTCTCAAAGGCGGCCCAGTCTTTTTCCAAGTTGGTGGCCCGTTGGACCGGGGTGCTGGCCGGTTGATGGGCCAGTTGCTGCAGCTCCTGCTCAACGGCGGCAAAGCTCACCCCCAGCTCCCCCAGTTGCTGCCAGCGCTGGCGCCCCTGGTCCATCAGTTCAGCCTGGTGGGCTTGGGCACGGTCTGCCAGGGGATCGGCCCCCGCCGCCCGCGCCTTGGCCACCCGCTGCTGCCACTGGCGGATCTCCCCGGCCAGCTGCAGCAGAGCTTGGCGTTGTTGCTCGGCCTGGCGTTGCAACTGACGGCGCTGGCCCGCCAGCCGGGCCTGGCGGTCGCGGGCTTCCTGTTCAGCCAGCAGGGCCTCCTGGGCTGGGTTGCCTTTTAGAAAGGCCCCCAGCCGTTGCTCCAGCTGCGCCTCCAGTTCATCTAGCCAGCTCACACCCCTGGGGCCTCGCCAGCGGGGCTGGTGATCAGGGGGGCTTCGATCTCCTCCTCCAGGGGGCTGATCGCCCCTTCGCGGGAGCGCAGCAGCAGTTGCGTTAGGCGCGCCACCGTCCCTTCCCCCAGCTCTTCGGTGCCGATCGCATCAAAGGCGCGGCGGTAGATCAGCTCCAGCTCACCGATCAGTGATTCCCGCACCCTTCGCACCAGGGCCCGTTGCTCCTCCCGTCCCATTGATGCTCTCTTCACAGCTCCAGCATTTTGCTGTGGGATCGTCGGCTTGGGGCAAAAGCAGGCGGAATTTGGTGGGCGGGCCCTTAGCCTGCGCCTGGTTGAAACGCATTGGCGATGGGAATCACCCGGGGTTTTGTGGGTGCAGTGGGCCACACCCCATTGATTCGCCTCGAATATTTCAGCGCCCTCAGCGGCTGCGAAATCCTTGGTAAGGCGGAGTTCATGAACCCCGGCGGTTCGGTTAAGGATCGGGCCGCCCTAGGGATTCTTCAGGCGGCGGAGGCCTCTGGGGCGCTGCAGCCCGGCGGCACCGTGGTGGAAGGCACCGCCGGCAACACCGGCATCGGCCTCGCCCACCTCTGCAATGCCCGCGGTTACCGCTGTGTGATCGTGATTCCAGACACCCAGTCGGCGGAAAAGATCGGCCTGTTGCGCAGCCTCGGCGCTGAGGTGCGCCCGGTGCCGGCGGTGCCCTATCGCGACCCGAATAACTATGTGCGCCTCTCCGGCAGCATCGCCGCCGAAATTCCTGGCGCCATCTGGGCCAATCAATTCGACAACTGCGCCAACCGCCAGGCCCACTACGACAGCACCGGCCCAGAAATCTGGGAGCAATGCGCCGGCCAACTGGATGCCTGGGTGGCGGCCACCGGCACCGGCGGCACCTATGCCGGTGTGGCGCTCTACCTGAAGGAGTGCTCTAAGGCGGTGCGCTGTGTGCTGGCCGACCCCCATGGCAGCGCCCTGTTCAGCTGGGCCACCGATGGCAGCCTCGCCATGGAGGGTTCCTCAATTACGGAAGGGATCGGCAACAGCCGCGTTACCGCCAACCTGGAGGGGGCGCCAGTGGATGACGCCGTGCGCATCGACGACCAGACCGCCCTGCAGGTGCTCTACGAGCTGCTCTGGCATGAGGGCCTTTTCATGGGCGGTTCCGTGGGCATCAATGTGGCCGCGGCCCTGGAAACCGCCCGGCGCCTGGGGCCTGGCCATCGCATCGTTACCGTGCTCTGTGATGGCGGCGACCGCTACCGGTCGCGGCTCTGGGACCGGGAGTGGCTGGAAAGCCGTGGTTTGCGGCAGCCTGGGCGCACGCTTCCCTGAGTGAGTTCACCCCTGGCCGTGGTTTCCCCCGCTGACGCAACCGTTGGAGAGTTGTTGGAAGGGCGCTATCGCCTCGAGCAGCAGCTCAGTGGCGGGCCAAGCAGCGGCCTCTGGCGCGGGGCCGACAGCCTTGCTGCCGACCTGCCCGTGGCCCTGAGGGCCTGGTGGGGGCTCGATAGCGGTGGGGTGCTCGCCTTGCGCCAGCGGCTGGAACGGCTGCAGGGGGTGTTGCATCCCCAGGTGCCCCGGCTCGGGGCCTTGTTGCCCGCCGACGGTGGTCTTTGGCAGGTGCGGGAGTGGGTGAGTGGCCGCAGCTATCGGGCCCTGCTGGAGGGCCGCCGGGAGCGGCAATTGGTGTTTGGGGCGGGGGAGGTGCTGCTGCTGCTGCGCCAGTTGCTGCCGGCCCTGGCGGCCCTCCATGGCCAGGAGCTCACCCACGGGGATCTCACCCCCGCCAATCTGCTGCGCCGCGATAGCGATGGCCTGCCGGTATTGATTGACTTTGGTCTGCAGGCTTCCCCCCAGGGGGAACCGCTGCAGGCCGGCACCCCGGGCTATGCCCCCAAGGAGCAACGTCTGCAGGCCCCGGCCCCCTGGATGGACCTCTACAGCCTTGGGGTTACGGCCCTGGTGCTGCTCAGCGGCGAGGAACCGGGGGCCCTGCTGGATCCGGTGAGCTTGGCCTGGCGTTGGCCCGAGGGGCTGGCCGTGGATCCCCAGTTCCGGGCGGTGCTGGAGCGGTTGCTCAGTGCAGATCCGGCCCAGCGCTATCGCAGTGCCGCCCAGTTGCTGGAGCAGCTCGCCAGCCTGCCGGTGCCAGACAGCACCGGTCCGGTGGGTCGCACTGATCGCACTGAAGTGCTGGTGCCCCAGGCGCCGCCAGCAGCGGTGGCGGCGGAGCTGCCAGTGGCAAAGCCCGAGCCCCAGTTGCCCCAGCCGAAACCGGAAGTACACCCCCAGCCAGCGGCGCCGCGCACCGTGCGGCACACCGCCCGCCAGCAGCGGCAGCTGGAGAAGGAGCGGGCGGCGGAGGGGCGCTTCTGGCCAGTGGTGTTGGCCCTAGTGCTCACCGCCCTGATTGGCTCAACCCTGGGCTGGTTGCTGCTGGGCCGCAGCCGCCAGGGCAGCAGTCCCCTCACCCAAGTGCCGGGGGCGGTGAGCTTGCCGCCGGCGGAGGTGGACCAGCGTCAGCAGCTGCTCAACCGGCTAAAGGCCCTGCAGGTGGACCACGACTGGTTCCTGAAATTGGTGGACAGCAGCTTGGCGGCCCAGTTCCCGGAGCGCAGTGGCCGTGCCCCCAGCGATTCCCTCGAGGATGCACCCCTGCGCAAGATTTGGAATGACCTGGCCCAGGATTGGCTGGTGCGGGTGGAACAGCTGCCGGTGCAACTACGCCAGCAACTGGGCAGTTTCCGGGCCAGCGACTGGGAGGCCCGCCAGGCCAACCTCAGTCGCCAGGGGCTCAGCCCCCTGGTGTTGCAACAACTGGTGAGCGGTAGCGCCCAGAACCTGATGCCGGGCCGTAATCCCGAAACGATTCCAGGCGAACCCTTCCGTCAGCTCTGGTATGCCGCCGCCATGCGCAGCCTTGAGGGTCTCAAGGTGGAACAGATCGAGCCCACCCCAAACCTGGCCCGTTCGCTTAGTGCCGAGGTGGATGGCCATGGGGCGCGCCTGTTTGCGGTGAAGTTGCCACCGGGTTTCAAGTTGGTGCTTGGCGTCAATGGCACCCCACTGATGCAGATGACGGTGTTTGGCGCCGATGGCAAGGTGCTGGAGCCCCGCGGCCCGCTGCGGGTGGTAACCGTGGCCAAGGTGTCCGGTTCACCGGTGCAGGTGCTGGTGCGCAATGACGGCCTGGCGCCGGGCTTGATCAGTCTTTCGGTGCGGGTGGATCCGCCGACGTTGGAGATCCCGGCGGTGCCCCCCAGCGTGCCTGGGGTCCCCGCCAGTGGCTTGAGCCCAGCCCCTGGGGCCCCATCGGCCCCAACCGCCCCCCCGCCAGTCTCGGCGCCCGCCCCGCCCCCTATCCCGACGGCGCCGGAAAGCTCAGAGCCGCTTCAGCGCTGAACGCAGGTCCTTGTCGTCCTGTTTCTTGCGTTCTTCCTGGCGTTTGTCGTGGAGTTTGCGGCCCTTGGCCAGGCCGATGGTGAGCTTGATCCAGGAGCCCTTGAGCTGCAGGTTGAGGGGGATCAGGGTGAGGCCCTTTTGGTCGAGCTGACCCCGCAGCCGGTCGATTTCTTTGCGGTGGGCCAGCAGCTTGCGCACCCGCAAAGGGTCGTGGTTGTAGTACTTGCTGGCCTGCTCGTGGGGCGAGATGTGCACGTTGTGCAGTTGCATTTCGCCGTTGCGGATCAGGCAGAAGCCATCGCGCAGGTTGGCCTTGCCGGCCCGGATTGCTTTCACCTCCGTACCCACCAGCTCCATGCCGGTTTCCAGGGTTTCGAGGATTTCGTATTCGTGGCGGGCCAGGCGGTTGTCAGCAAGCAGCCGCTGGGCCTGCAGCCGCGCTTTGGCCGCAGTTTTTGATTTGCCCTTTCCTGCCACCGTTACTCCCTATCCACTCCCTATCCATAGAACATATCTGTATTCCATGTTTGCCCATCCCCTGGGGGCCCGTAGCCTCGGGTGATGGCGATCCAGTCTTCCAGCGGTGGCCCCCAGGGGGTGAAGGCGTCGGCGCCCCGCCTGGTGGCCCCCCAGGCGACGGTGGCGGAACGGGATGGCGGCCGCGACGAGGGGCTGCGGCCCAAGCGCCTCTGTGACTACGTGGGCCAGGCGGAGTTGAAGCAGGTGCTGGCCATTGCCCTGGAGGCCACCCGCCAGCGCCAGGAGGCCCTCGACCATGTGCTGCTCTATGGCCCCCCCGGCCTCGGTAAAACCACCATGGCCCTGGTGCTGGCCGAGGAACTGGGGGTGCGCTGCCGGATCACCAGTGCCCCGGCCCTGGAGCGCCCCCGCGACATCGTCGGCCTCTTGATGAACCTGCAGCCGCGGGAATTGTTGTTTATCGATGAGATCCATCGGCTCAACCGGGTGGCCGAGGAACTGCTCTATCCGGCCATGGAGGACTACCGCCTTGATCTCACCGTGGGGGCCGGCCCCAGTGCCCGCACCCGCAGCCTTGAGCTACCGCCCTTCACCCTGGTGGGCGCCACCACCAAGGCGGGTTCACTCAGTTCGCCGCTCAGGGATCGGTTCGGCCTGATTCAACGGCTGGAGTTTTACAGCTGTGAGGATCTCGAGGCGATCGTGCGCCGGGCCGCTCGTCTGTTACAGGTGGAGTTGTTGCCGGCGGCCGCCAGTGAAATCGCCCGCCGTTGCCGCGGCACGCCGCGGATTGCCAATCGCCTGCTGCGGCGGGTGCGGGATTTTGCCAGCGTTAAGGGCCATGGCCAGGTGTGTGAGCTGGTGGCCGCCGAAGCCCTGGCGATGCACCGGGTGGATAGCCGTGGCCTTGATGCCTCCGACCGGCGGTTGATGGAGTTATTGATTGATAGCTACGCCGGGGGACCGGCCGGGCTCGATACCCTGGCGGCGGCCCTGGGGGAAGACCCCGACACCCTCGAGGCGGTGGTGGAACCGTTTCTGCTGCAACTGGGTTTCCTGCAACGCACCCCCCGGGGCCGGATGGTCACGGAGGCGGGTCGCCGCCACCTGGGGGCGGCCTGATGGGTTTCTTGCTGCTGCCCCTGCTGGGCCCCTGCCTTGCCCTGCTGCTAGCCCTGGCGCCTGGGTTAGGGCCTATGGGTGTAGGGCCGTTGCTGGGCCAGCAGCAGCCCTGGGCCTACGGGGCCAGCCTGCCCTCCGACGGCGCCCTGGCCCGTTCCAGCGCCGCCCTGGCCGCCTTTGAGCAGCAGCAATTTGAGCAGGCCGAACAGGAACTGCGGGGGCTGATCCGCCGTTATCCGCTGCTGGCCGATGCCCGGGCGGCCCTCACCGCCCTGCTTTGGCAAAAGGGGCAGCTGGGGGAGGCGAAAAGCCATTGGGCGGCGGCCGTGGGCCTCGATAGTTGCTATCGCAACAGCGACTGGCTGCGGCAGGGGCGCCATTGGCCGCCAAGGGCGGTGGCGGCGTTGGAACAGTTCTTGGCGGCCCAGGAACAGGGTTTGGTTAGGGGAGGCCCGCAGGGATGATCCCGATCAATCAGCTCCTAGAGCTGCGCCGCCATCTGCATGCCCATCCGGAACTGGGTGGGGCCGAGTACCGCACGGCGGCCCTGGTGGCCGGTGAATTGCGCCAGGCGGGTTGGCGGGTGCGGGAGGGGGTGGGCCGCACCGGGGTGGTGGCGGAACTGGGGCCGGAGCAGGGGCCTGCCATCGGCCTGCGGGTGGATATGGACGCCCTGCCGATTGAGGAGCGCACGGGCCTGGCCTATGCCTCCACGCAGCCGGGGCTGATGCACGCCTGCGGCCACGACATCCACACGGCGGTGGGGGTGGGGGTGGCCCTGGCGCTGGCCCCCCTGGCCGCGGCCCTGCCCGGTCGGGTGCGGCTGCTGTTTCAGCCGGCGGAGGAATCCGCCGAGGGGGCCCGCTGGATGGTGGAGGCCGGCGCCATTGATGGTTTGGCGGCGCTCTATGGGCTGCATGTGTTCCCCAGCATCCCGGTGGGCAGCATCGGCCTGCGCCATGGGGCGCTCACGGCCGCGGCGGCCGAATTGGAGGTGGAGGTGCTGGGTGAGGCGGGCCATGGGGCCAGGCCCCACCAATCGGTGGATGCGATCTGGATTGCGGCCCGCTTGGTGGGCGGTTTGCAGGAGGCGATCAGCCGTCGACTTGATGCCCTGCAGCCAGTGGTGCTCAGCTTTGGCCGGATTGAGGGGGGCCGCGCCTTCAATGTGATCGCCGACCGGGTGCGGCTGCTGGGCACCCTGCGCTGCCTCGATAGCGACCTCTACGAACAGCTGCCCCAATGGGTGGAAACCACCGCCCAAGACATCTGTCGTGCCTACGGCGGTGAGGCCCGGGTGCGGTTTCGCAGCATTGCCCCCCCCGTGCGCAATGACCCCAGCCTCACCCGCTTGCTGGAGGAGGTGGCCGTGGCCCAGCTGGGTCGCGAACAGGTGTTGCTGCTCGACCACCCCAGCCTTGGTGCCGAAGATTTCGCCCATTACCTCAGCCATCTGCCCGGTTGCATGTTTCGGCTGGGGGTGGCGGGCCCCCAGGGCTGTGCCCCCCTGCACCACGGTGGCTTTAACCCAGATGAAGCCTGTTTACCCTTAGCGGTGGAGCTCTTGGCCACCACCCTGCGCCGTTGGTTGGAGCTGCAGCGATGAATGCCCGTTTGCCCCTGGCCCTGGCCACCCCAGCCCTGATCCTGTTGGCGTTGCTGGGGGCGTTGCAGCGCCAGGGGGTGGAACGCTGGCAGGCGCTGCCGGCGGTGCTGATTGGCAGCGGTTTGTTGGTGGCGGGGGCCAGTGGTTACGCCCGTAGGCGGCAGCAATTGCTGCGGGCCCTGCGGGATGGAGACTCATCCCCATGACCAACCTTGATGAAATCCGTGCCGCTGTCGCCAGCGGTGACACCACCCAGCGGGTGAGGGCAATCACGGCCCTGCGCGAATTCCCCGCAGACGATTGCGTGCCGCTGCTGCTGGAGTGCCTCCGCGATGAGGTGTTCCTAGTGCGTTCCTTGGCCTGCATGGGCCTGGGTTACAAGCGCAATCAACAGTCGTTGCAGGCGTTGCTGCTGGTGCTCGAATCGGAAGGCGATGCGAATGTGCGGGCTGAGGCGGCCAATTCCCTGGCCCGCCACGGGGCTGAGGCGGCGGTGGCACCGCTGCTGGCCCTGTACCAGCGCGATGACCACTGGCTGGTGCGGCGCAGCATCCTGGCGGCCCTTGGGGAGGAGGAGGGGGTGCCTGATCAGGTGATCTGGCAGCTGGCGGAGCTGGCCCTGGCCGATGGCGACACCAACCTGCAGTTGAGCGGCGTGGAGCTGCTCAATCGCCTCGTTAATGCCCCAGTTTTTTCCGCCCAGGCCCTGGCCCGCCTTGAAGAGCTGCGCCAGAGCAGTAACCATCGCCTCGCCGGTGCTGCCCTCGAACGGCTGTTGCCGCCTGAGCCTTGCTAGCTTCATTGCGTCACTAGGGGTGCCGTCGCCGGATTGCCGGTGGGGGCTGAGATCACACCCTCCGAACCTGGGCCGGATAGCACCGGCCTAGGAAAGTGCAGGTCGTGCGGCGGTACCCCCTCCCTGTTGAGGATTGTCATGCGCAGTGCCTGGATTGAGAAGCGCAAGGGTCAGGCCAACGTTTCACAGATGCACTACGCCCGGCAGGGGCTGATCACAGAAGAAATGGCCCATGTGGCCCAGCGGGAGAAGTTGCCCGCATCGCTGGTGATGGAGGAGCTGGCCCGGGGGCGGATGATCATCCCGGCCAATATCAACCACCCCAACCTGGAGCCGATGGCCATCGGCATCGCCAGTAAGTGCAAGGTAAACGCCAATATCGGCGCCTCCCCCAATGCTTCCGATCTCGATGAGGAGGTGGCCAAGCTGCGCCTGGCGGTGAAATATGGCGCCGATACGGTGATGGATCTATCCACCGGTGGTGTGAACCTTGATGAGGTGCGCACGGCGATTATCAAGGCCTCTCCGGTGCCGATTGGCACCGTGCCCGTGTATCAAGCGCTGGAAAGTGTGCACGGCTCCATTGAGAAGCTATCGGAGGAGGACTTCCTGCACATCATTGAGAAGCATTGCCAGCAGGGGGTTGATTACCAAACCATCCATGCGGGGTTGCTCATCGAGCATTTGCCGCTGGTGAAGGGCCGGCTCACCGGCATTGTTAGCCGCGGCGGCGGCATCTTGGCCCAGTGGATGCTGTATCACCACAAGCAGAACCCACTGTTTAGCCGTTTCGATGACATTTGCGAGATCTTTAAACGCTACGACTGCAGTTTCTCCCTAGGGGATTCGCTGCGGCCCGGTTGTCAACATGATGCCTCCGATGCCGCCCAGCTGGCTGAACTAAAAACCCTCGGTGAACTCACCCGCCGCGCCTGGAAACACGATGTGCAGGTGATGGTGGAGGGTCCGGGCCATGTGCCGATGGACCAGATTGAGTTCAATGTGAAAAAACAGATGGAGGAGTGTTCCGAAGCCCCCTTCTATGTGCTTGGTCCATTGGTTACTGATATCGCCCCCGGCTACGACCACATCACCAGCGCCATTGGCGCGGCGATGGCCGGCTGGTATGGCACGGCGATGCTCTGTTATGTAACCCCCAAGGAACACCTGGGCCTGCCCAATGCCGAGGATGTGCGCGAAGGTCTGATCGCCTACAAAATCGCCGCCCACGCCGCCGACATCGCCCGCCACCGCCCCGGCGCCCGCGACCGCGACGATGAACTAAGCCGCGCCCGCTACGCCTTCGATTGGAACAAACAATTCGACCTGTCGCTCGATCCGGAACGGGCCCGGGAATACCACGATGAAACCCTGCCGGCCGACATCTACAAACAGGCGGAGTTCTGCTCGATGTGTGGCCCCAAGCACTGTCCGATGCAAACTAAGATCACCGACGAAGACATCGCTGGCCTCGAGGATGTGCTCAAGGCCCAGGAGCTGGAGAAGCAATCGGCCGAGCAGTTGACGGCTGAGAAGCAATCGGTGGGGGTCTGAATCCCCAGGGATTTAGCGCCTGCGGGCGCGGATCAGAAACTGTTTACCCAACAGGGCCCAGGCCGGTGGCAACCGGAGGTAGGCCCTGGTGAGGAGGGGGTGGGCTGGCAGGCGGGAGCGGAAGGAGTAGGGCAGGAAGCGGGGGGTGCAGGCGAGCGTCTCGAAGCCGGCGGAGGCCAAGTGCTCAAGCACTGTGTAATGGGAGAGGGGTAGGAGGTGATCGGCAAAATCCCAGTATTCATCGGCGCAGTACTTAATATTTGGCCCCATGATTGTGAGCACCCCATGGGGCTCAAGCCGTTCGGCGCAGTGCATCAAAAAGTCTTGCAGCACCTCCGGGCTCGGTAGATGTTCCAGCAGGTTGGAAACCCAAACGAGATCAAAGCGTTGATTAAGATCCAGGCTCTGGAAGAAACCCTGATGGAAGCCGATTTCGGTTTGTAGCCCCGCTGGCCGCGACCGAAGATCACAGCCCAGTAGTCGGCGCTCCTTGCCGCTGCAGCCATTTAGAAATTCGCCGTCACCACAGGCTGGATCAAGGATTGAGAGCACTGGATCCCCCCCCCGCAAATGGCGGGCATCCTTGAGTATGTGGGCGCAAATTTCCCGCCACACCTCAATTTTTGTGGTGGCGCTGATGGCATCAAAGCGGTGTTGATAGATGCGGTGGAGGTTGAGTTCAGCCATGGGTTGTTAATTCAGGCGCTGGCGAAAGGTGAGGGTCCTTTGGGCGAGGAAGGAAAAGATCACGGGGGCAGCCACGCCAATGGCGTGGGCAAGGGTCTGGGTGCTGGGCTGGCCTGGATCAAGACCGGCGCTGGCCTGGAGCAGGGGCAACATCTGACGGTAGGTGCCATAGGTGATGCCAAGGGCGGCCAGATTTACGCCTGTGAAGCGGGCTGCCTCCAGCAGTTGGGAGCCGGAGGAAGGCTGGAATACATAGTTCCTGCAGAGAAGGTAGGAGCTGCCAAGGCCAACGCAGAAGCCAGCCAGCACCGCCAGCGGGTCAGCGATCAGAAAACTGGTGGCTAATTTTGTGGCGATATTTGCCAGGGCGGCAATCCCATTGGCAACCAGGAAGCGTAGGAATTGCCTTGAGAGCTGAAGGCTGGCAATTTTGCGGCGAATCATTCCGGCCCCCCTCTGCCGAGGGCTGCGTTCACCTGGCGGGCCAGCCCGCGGCCAAAGCCGATACTTTCGGAGATGCCGCGATCTTCTGGGTAATACATGGTGGTATCTGCAATCCAGATGTTTGGCAGCGGATTTAGCGGTGGTAGCTGGCTGAGAAAATTGGTGCCACACACCGGTTGGGCGTAGCGGTAGCGGCTGCAGTGGCTGGCGAGTATATCGGTATCTTCCAGCTGGGGATTAATTGCTTTCAGGCAGTTGATTGAGTCGTTTATGAAGGCCCCGTTGGGGCGAGCGTAATCGGGATGATCGGCTGGCATGTAATAGGGCACGTAGGTTATATGGGGCTTGAGCGGACGCAGATTGCTTAGCTCAATGATCCCTGGTATCGCAAATCTTGGATCATTTACATTCGTCCAGAAATTCCCTGTAATTGGCTTGCTGGTTTGAATTACCACGCAGGCACAGGCCACGGAAGTTTGCGCTGTGTATTGGGCCACCAGGTCTGGATCGGCACCGCCATTGGCAAGAACTGGCGCCACCAATGGCAGGGGAATGGTGGAGATCACCGCATCAAAGCGTTCCACCCCGTTGCGGCTTGTGAGCTCCACAGCCCCTAGCGCGGAGCTGCCTAGGGGCCGCAGTCCATCCACAGGCATGGAGAGGCGGATCTCACCGCCCTGGCGCTGGATTTCAGTGGCCAAGCCATTGATCAAGTGCTCGGAGCCCCCTTCCAGGTAGCCGAGGGTTTCCTTCAACCAGCGGCGGGATTGGCCAATACGGCGAATGCGACTCCAGATCCAGGCGGCTGAGAGTGAGTCACTATGTTGGTAAAACTTATAGGCAAAAAGTTTTTGCCAAAGCACTTGATAGCCCTTTTCACCTAGCCATTTCTTTAGCCAGCTGCTGGCAGAGATGCGATCGAGGGGTTTCCAATCTCTGAGACTTAGACAGCGGGCGGCATGCAGTAAATAACGTATTCTTGTGATCAGGGGTAACCGGCGAAAATTAAGTACAGCCCCGGCTGATCCCCAGGGGTAAAGCCTGCCATCAAGGAAGAATCCCATCCGTGTTTCTTGCCAACGCAGGCAAGCTTGCAGATTCAGCTCATCAAGTAGCTCAAAAAAGGCCTGGTCACTGAGGCAATGAAAATGGTAATAGCGCTCAAGTGGTACACCAGCAAAATCAAAACTGGCGGCCATGCCGCCAAGGCGATCATCGGCTTCAAATAGCACGGGCCTGCAGCCCTGGAGGCAGAGTTCATAGGCAACGGCTAGGCCCATGGGTCCAGCGCCGATCACGGCAATGGAAGCTTGATTGGTGGAATTGGTTTTCATTATTGCTGGCTGTAGTTGCATTTGAGAATCGATTCATCGCAGCCCTTGCGGATCAATTTGTTTGACATTAAAAGCGTCCAATCTGGGGTGTATCTGAGTCTGTATTGAATTGGCTTGCCATCGCTGATGGCCCGTTGCACCGTGGGCGCCCAGCCTATGCATTCTGGGCATGCTTTCTGGAAAGCTAATGCTTGGTTCGCCAAGATGTTTGTGGTGATAGAGGCAATGGCGGCAACGCAAATCACTTTTAGCGCTGTGCTTTCTCGTTTAAATATATAAGTGAGGCCTGCCCCTAGGCACTGCCATGCAAGTAGCATGGGTACAAATATGTAGCGGGCGCCGTTGCCGTTTCCAATATCTGCAAAGTCTGGGTAGCTAATGTATCCAAGCAATCCAGAGCCAATGCCAAGGTAGGCGGCTATTAATGCTGCATTCTTGAGGTCTTTGTTTGGCCACTTTGAGGTATTAATTGCAAGAAGAATGCAGGAGATGCTAATTAGCAGCGCTCCTATGTATAATTTTATTGAGTCGCTTACAAAGGATGGAGCCAGTACTGCTGAGAATCTCGTTAGGAATCCAGTGAATGCATCCGGAAAATTGACATAGAGCACCGCAAGCTCTGTTTTGGCTCTTCCGGAAAAGTATATGCACACTAGCTGAATTAAGCAGGCTGCCAGGCATGAGGCGGGAATAAATAGTTTTCTGCGATCAAATTTGGCTAGCCTTAGGAAATAGATAGGGATCAAAAGAATAGACAATGGTCCGCTTAGTATCAACGGAATTTTCACCATGGGCTCTAGCCATGGCCCGAGGGGCCAAATGTCTTTTTGCTGAAATTTAGAGTGATATATTTCTAGCTGAAATAGGATCAAGCTAGCAATCCAGAAACCATAAAGAGGTGTGGCTTGCCATTCGGGATAGGTGGGAAAAAGTAAAAATGAAGTAATTAAAATCATCCGAATGCCTCTGCTGAATATTGTTGTCTGCCACAGAAGATAAATATATATTCCAGTAAGGACTAGGTAAAAGAATAGCCATACTTCAGGAAATCCCTGAAACGAAATTCGCGCTGAGATCAGCGCTCCAATTCTTCCAATTGTGTCAAAATAACCAGCACTTGGAATTCCCAGGCTGCCGATGCCGTGTCTTACGGCAAGCTTCAGGTAATACCCTTCCTCTTGGCTAACACCGGGCATTATGAACTGATGATGTTTCCTGATTGCAGAGGCAACGGTGGCAAGTAGTATGGCGATTGCAATTTCGGCAAAAGGTTTTGCCTTGGGGGGAAATGTTGCAATGCTATTTTTAAGCTGATTATACATAGATTTCTAGAATGGAATTACCACTTCGCTGAAGCGCGGATCGCCGTAGCTGATCCTAAGGGCAGTGGCTAGGGGGGTGGCTGGCACTGAGAAAATAGTAGGCCAATCAATTAATTCAAATTGATCACCGGCAGTTAGTGCTTTGAGTTGGTCTTTGGTGAAGGCTGGTTGGCGGCTAACCAATGCCCAGAGTTGCAGCAGCCAGCCAAACAGGGGAATTGGTAGATGGATAATTAAGGGTCTGGCACCCACGGCAGCGCGCAACTGACGCATCAGGCTGATGTAGCTAACTCGTTCGGTGCCTGTGATGTTATAGGTGCCGCTGAGGGCAGGTTTTTCCAGACAGCTTTGAATTACCCGACAGAAATCACCTGCGTAAAGGGGTTGGCGGATGAAGTGTCCAGAGCCTGGTATTGGGAATAGGGGCAATCGTTTCATAAAACGGGCCAGCCAGCCCATATGTTTGCGGTCAAACCAGCCAAACATCAGAGTGGGCCTGAGGATCACCACCTCTGGCCAGGTTTCGGCCACTATTTCCTCTTGGCGCCGCTTTGTGGTTGTGTAGAGATCTTTGGCTACGGAGTTAACAACAGAACTGCTTATATGTACCAGGTGCTTGACGTGATTGCGTTTAAGTTCTCTAAGTATTATTTGTGTGGTTGTAATGTTGTTCCGCTCAAATGTCGTGGGATCGGTGTTGCCAATCTCCGCCTGAAGCATTACGCAGGCATCGCAATCATTCAGTAAGTCTGGCCAGCTATGGCCAGCGGTTGTGGTGAGATCTTCGCAAATAAAGTTAACCTTTGGGAAAAGCTTGCGCGCTGCCTCCAGGGCCTCGGCTTTTTTGTCAACCACCACCAGCTGCCAGTCTGGGTGCTCCTGTTGCAGCACTGCAATCAGGTTGAGGCCCACAAGGCCGGCCCCGCCAGGAAGAAAGAGTTTCATCGCTTCAGATCCGCAGGCGGCGGGCCAGGTCGGAGCTGAAGATACCGCGGGGATCCAGCAGATGCTTCTGGACCTGCCATTCGGCCAGGCGTGGATAGCAGCGCTCAAACATCGGGGCGGATTGGCGAGAATCCTTTGCCAGATAGAGGCGGCCCCCGGCGGCGGCTACCTTTTCATCCAGTTGGTTCAAGGTCTCTTCCAGCCCTGGCACGGCAGCGGACACATCGGCGGCCAGCGTCCAGCCTGGCTGCGGGAAGGAGAGGGGGCCAGGGTTGCCAGGGCCAAAGCGTTTCAGCACCGTGAGAAAGCTGGGGGCCCCGATCCTACGCAGGGCCTCAAGGGTATGGGGCACAAGCTGAGCCTCGCAATCGGGCACAGCAAACTGGTATTGGAGGAAGCCCGCCGGGCCATAGATGCGATTCCAATCGGTGACCCCATCAAGGGGATGGAAATAGGGGCTGATCGCCTGTAGCTCACCGGTTCGGTGCTTGGGGGCCTTACGGAACCAGGTTTCGTTGAATGCCCTCACGGTCCAGTTATTTAGTAGGCCCCCGGGTAAAAAATTTGGAGCTGAGGCTAGGGCCTTGGGGTTATAGCTAAGGGGATTATTAATCTGATCAGGCAGCTCTGAATGCAGTTGTTCCTGGCTGGCATGGTCACCGCGGGTAAGTACCCCCCGCCCTTGGGGGTGAAGACTGTCAATCCAGGCAACGCTGTAGCGATAACGCTCATCCCCCTCCAACATTGCTGCCATCAAACTATCTAGATTTGGATGGCGATCAGTATCCACACTGATAAGAGATGTTTGGATCGGTATCAGTTTGAAACTGGCTTCAGTAATCACCCCTGTGAGCCCCATGCCCCCCACTGTGGCCCAGAAGGCAGCTGCATTTTCTGCATCACCAGTTGGGCTCAGGTCGCGCAGTTGACCATTGCCATCTATGAGTTGAATACGCAGTAGATGGTTCCCAAAACTCCCTTCCCCATGGTGATTTTTACCGTGGACATCGGCAGCTATGGCACCGCCAAGGCTCACCTGACTGGTGCCAGGGGTGACCGGTAGGAAAAAACCAGCGGGCACTATTTTTTTGAGAATATTTTCAAAACTTGTCCCTGCCCCGGCAGTCACAATCCCCTGCCCATGGTCAAGCTGAATATCAGCAAAGGCGCCTAGATCAAGTACATTGGCACCCGCCAGTTGGGCTGCATCTCCATAGGCACGCCCTAGTCCCCTGGGGATCAGGCTCGCGGATTCTGCCTGCCCAATTAATGCTTGAATTTGTTCAACTATGGTGGGGCTAAATACTTTGGCGCTGCTGGGGCGGGTGCGGCCCCAACCGCTGAGATTTTGTTGTTGGTTGGGTATAGCTAGGGTCACAGTTTTGCGGCGATAAAGCTTGGCAGTAGACGCACTAAAAGCATCACTGGTTGCCAGCACCAGGGGAGGTATTCATAGCCGCGCCGATTGGGATGCCGCAGCAGATCCCTGGCAACGGCGGCAGGGCTAACGCAAAGGCTTGGCGGTGCTTTGCCAATGCTCATGGGTGTTGCCATGAAGCCGGCCTTAATGATCCGAATCGAAAAGGGCTTGCCATGGCACCGCAGAAGCAGGCCTTCGGCGAAAATGCTGAGGGCAGCCTTAGCGGCACCGTAGGCATAGTTGCTGGGGCGCCCCCGATCCCCAGCCACCGATGAAAAGATCCAGAGTCTCCCTGGGGCATTGATGCGTTCTGCACTGGTGATGCTGGTGAGCCAGGGGAGCAAACCGCTGTAATTCACAGTGGTTATCCGCAGGGCTTCAGAGGCATCGTTACGGGCCAGCTCGGCATCACCTAGGGAGCCAGCGGTAATTAGATAAAGGTCAAAGTTTCCAGAGATGTTTGGACGGCTGGGCTGGCTTTCTAGCAGATCTAGCTGCTCAACAGTAATTTCAGCCCCATGGTTCTGGCGAAGCTCATCAACTAGCGGCTGGTTTGAACTGAGATTGCGTGCCACCAGATGGAAACGCAGGCAGCCTTGTTTAGCCAGGGCACGACAGATAGCTATGGCTACGGCACTGCTGCTGCCCAGTACAAAGGCTGATCGGATCGGAGTTTTGTTCATGCCAGCCAACCAAGTCGATGGCCCATGCCTATCACCACTACCATTGCCATCCAACCCAAAAGTGTAAGCCTAATACCACGATCTCCCAGTAAAATTTCCTCAGGTTTTTCTGTGGTTTGATCAGGGTTGCGGGCCGTGCGCCGTTCAATTTCTTCGGGATCACTTAGTAGTTGATATCTGAAGATGCCCACTAGAACAAAAGGAACGGTGAGTAGCATCCAGCTGGTAGGTGCACCTTGCAGCGTGGGACCAGCACTCCAGAGAGCATAGGCCATGAAGGCACTGCTAGATACCAATGACTCCAGCCTCTGAAGTAGGGGTAGGGAATAACGATTAAGCACCTTGCGCGTAACTACTCCGCGATCAATAGAGACCCTTAGTTCGGCCTTGCGTTTTTCTACGGCAAGGAAAAGAGCAAGTAAGCCAACGCAGAGGAGAAACCATGGAGAGCTTCCCAGCCCCGTGGCTATTAGGCCAGCCAGGGCCCTAAGTAGAAAGCCTGAGGCGATGCAGAATATGTCAAGTAGTGGTTCACGTTTGAGCTTAAGGCAATAGGCAAATTGAATCGCTGTGTAGCCAATAATTACGAGGGCTAGGCTTGGTTTTACATGCAGGGCAATGCCAATGCTGAGAATGAATAGTATTGCGGCTGTGATCAAGGCCGCTTGGCTAGGAACCAGGCCGGAGGCGATTGGCCGATTCCTTTTTGTTGGGTGCAAGCGGTCTGCATTTATGTCAATAACATCATTGACAAGATAGATGCAGCTAGATATTAGGCAAAAACTTATTAGGGCAGCTGTTGAATTTAGCCAGATTTGGGTATTGAGCTGGAAGCTAAATAGGGCTGATGCGTAAACCAGTAGATTCTTTGACCACTGGCGGGGGCGGCAGCTTTGCAGGAGGGCGTTAAGGGTATTCATTTGGCTTTATTTGATATTGGGGGAGATTGGTAGGACATCGCTTCCATATTTGTCGGCGAATAAGAGGCGTTGGAGTGGCTGGAAGTCATTGTAAATAGGAACCTTGGCATCAAAGCCAACCATTACGTTTTGGAATCCGTAAGCTTTTGCTACGTCTGGGCGCTCTTTAGTAAATATAAAAGCTTGCTTTTTGCCATCTAGATATTCTGCAATAATGTAGGTATATGCGGTGGGATCCCTTTTTGTAAAAGCCCAGCCCTTGATGATTAATATGTCCTTGTTATTTATGCCTGCTTTTATGCCAGGTTGTGTTTGGTTTCCTTTGCTGATGTGGTCAATTGAGTATGTAAAAGTTTTTGTATTATTTATTTTTGTATTCGGCTTTGAGTTTAGTAATAGCTGGGCGTGCCATCGCAATGGTTTAAGCTGTAGCTTCCCGTTAAAATAATCGGCCGAGACCCGTGGGTCTGTTGGTAGTATGCCTTTGCATATAAATGTAGGTTTTATATTTTCTTTTTCTAGTGATACTGTTTGTGCCTTGCATCGAAATTCTCTGAGGGATGTCTCTTGGAACTCCTTGGCTTTTGTTATTGCTTGTCCATACATGTCTGCTTTAGGTGAGCCATAAAGAACTTGAGGAAATGAGAATATTGTTGTGGCTGTTACGGCAAAAGCGGGAAGTAGTTCTGAGTTCTTGCTATGTCTTCTGCTTGGCGCGCTAGAGGCATTTTCTTCGATTAACCTACTGATTGCTAGTACGCCGCTAACTGCAAGCATTAGAGAGTGAGTGACATAGCGGGATGAGGTTGCTTGTTCAACACCAAAGCCCGAGCGTGAAAGAGTAGTTATAGCTGCAAAAAATATAGCAAATAGCCCAGGAATGTATATTCCAATATTGTTATTTTGTGGTGCTTTGCTGAATCTTTTTGGGTAAACAAGCATGTACAGTATGAATATGAGCATTAGAATTGCAAGTCCTTCCCAGGGGCTTCCAAGTAGTAGCTTAGAGAAATAGTCAATCTTGAAGCCTAGCTGTGGATGTATGCTTGGCTTTTCGTAGGGAAGTATAATAAAGTAAAACATAAGTGCAGTGCCTGTTGAAATTAGACTGGCTAGGAATAGTTTCTTTGATTTTAATAGCGAACCTAGGCATAAGCTCATTGCAACGGCTATTCCTTGTCCTATGTTGTAGATTGCTGCCCATGGTATTATCGATGTAATAATAATTAGCATTAGCTGCGTTCTTTTTCCTTTGCAGTAATCCCAGTTAATTAGTGCGAGTGAGCCTCCCAGCACAAGCATGTTTGTCAAGAGCCAGGGTGTTTGAAATTCCCAGTAAAGATTTTCATATTGCCACGGATTAATAAGGATTAGAATGCAGGCCAGTGTGGCGAAAGTTCGTAGCCGATTGCTTTTAAGGCTTTGTCTGCAGATTAGATATATTAGGAACGAGCTAATGATCAATAGTATTTCCGCTTGGGCAAGGGCGGTGGAGGTTGGTGGCAGGTGCAGTAGATCTGTTTCTATTAGTGTTGCAAGTTTTGAAAACACAATTCTGTGCTCATTGTGCTGAGCTAGTAACCATTGAAGTGGCCTTAGGGCGTCTCTTTCTGTGAATCTCCAGCTATCGCCCCCCAGCGCTGGGTATTGAAAATGACTTACGGCAAGTTTTGTGATCAGCATAAATGTATTGATGATCGCGATTGTCATTATGATGAATAGAGATGCCCCCAATGGCTCCTGTTTTCTGCCCCAGTTGGAAGCATTTTGTAAATGTTTGACTAATCTCTGCTGTGATTTTTGGGGTATTTTTGCCATGGAAATCTTGTTATTAATAAGCCCCGACAAAGTCGGGGCCAGGGCGTCTGAATTCAGATATTAAGCTGAATAGTTCTTGGGCTCTGCGTCAGTTGGCCAGCAGCGCCTTTGCCTTAGCTACCACGTTGTCAACGGTGAAGCCAAACTTCTCTAGGCAGACGGGGCCGGGGGCGGAAGCACCGAAGCGGTCGATGGAGATGCTGTCGCCATCGAGACCGGTGTACTTGTGCCAGCCGAAGGAACTGGAAGCTTCCACCACCAGGCGCTTGCGCACGGCGGCGGGCAGCACTGATTCGCGGTAGGCGGCGTCCTGTTCTTCAAATAGCTCCACGCAGGGTATCGAAACCACCCGCACGTTTTTGCCTTCGGCGCGCAGTAGGGCGGCGGCCTTGGTGCAGAGTTCCAGCTCGGTGCCGGTGCCGATCAGGATCAGCTCGGGTGTGCCATTGCTGTCTTCGAGGATGTAACCACCCTTGGCGACGGCGGCGGCGCTGGAGTTGGCCTGGTTGGCCATGGCCTGGCGGCTGAGGAACAGCACGGTGGGGCGCTTGCGGTTGGCAACGGCCACCAGGTAGGCACCACTGGTTTCGTTGCCGTCGCCGGGGCGCATCACCAGCATGTTTGGCATGGCCCGCAGGCTGGCCAGGGTTTCGATCGGTTGGTGGGTGGGGCCGTCTTCGCCCAGGCCAATCGAGTCGTGGGTGAGCACATAAATCACCCCCAGTTCACTCAGGGCCGAAAGCCGCATGGCGCCCACCATGTAGCCGGCGAACACGGCGAAGGTGCCGCCGTAGGGCACCAGGCCGCTGCCGTGGTAGGCGAGGCCGTTGAGGATCGAGGCCATGGCGTGCTCACGCACCCCGAAGTGCAGGTAGCGGTTGGCTTCCAGACCCTTCTGGAAACCCTTTTCACCCTTGATGTCGGTGAGGTTGGAGTGGGTGAGGTCGGCGGAACCACCGATCAGCTCGGGCAGGTTTGGAGCGATCGCGTTTAGGCAGTTGTAGGAATGCATCCGGGTCGCCAGACCCTTATCTGCCGCGGTGTAAGCCGGCAGGTTTGCATCCCAGCCCTGGGGCAGTTCACCGCGCAGTTGGCGCTCAAATTGAGCCGCTTCACTGGGGTAATTAGTGCGATAGGTGGCCAGGGTTTCGTTCCAGGCGGCTTCGGCAGCTGCACCGCGCTCCACGGCTTGGCGCCAGTGGTCGTAGGCCCCTTGGGGCACTTCAAATTCGGCGTAGGGCCAGTCGAGGGCCTTGCGGGTGAGGGCCGCTTCTTCGGCGCCGAGGGCGGCACCGTGCACCCCAGCGGTGTTGGATTTGTTGGGGGAGCCGTAACCGATCGTGGTGGTCACCTTGATCAAGCTGGGCTTGTCGGTAACGGCCTTGGCGGCCTCAATCGCCCGGGCGATGCCCTCCACATCGGTGTTGCCATCGGCCACATGCTGCACGTGCCAGCCATAGGCCTCGTAGCGCTTCAGCACATCCTCAGTGAAGGAAACATCAGTGTTTCCGTCGATGGTGATGTGGTTGTCGTCGTAGAGGGCAATGAGCTTGCCCAGGCCCAGGTGGCCGGCCAGGGAGCAGGCCTCGGAGGCCACCCCTTCCTGGTTACAGCCATCGCCCATGATCACGTAGGTGTAGTGATCAACGAGCTTTGCGTCGGGCTTGTTGTACTTGGCGGCCAGGTGAGCTTCGGCGATCGCCAAACCCACGGCGCTGGAGATGCCGGCGCCAAGAGGTCCGGTGGTCACTTCCACCCCGGCGGTTTCAAAGGTTTCGGGGTGGCCAGGGGTGTGGGAGCCCCATTGGCGGAACTGCTTGATGTCTTCGAGCGTTACCGAGTCGTAGCCGCTCAGGTGCAGCAGCGCGTACAGCAGCATGCAACCGTGGCCGGCCGAAAGCACAAAGCGGTCGCGGTTGAACCACTGGGGATTCTTCGGGTTATGGCTGAGGATCCGGTCCCACAGGGCATAGGCCATGGGGGCGCAGCCCATCGGCAGCCCGGGGTGGCCGGAATTTGATTTATTGATGGCATCCACCGCCAGAAAGCGGATGCTGTTGACGCAGAGCGTGTCGACGGAAGCAGGTGCGGCAAGCATGGGTTTCTGGGGTGGAAACGTTCGGGGAGGAGGGCTATCTAGACGAAGCGCCGGAAGGCCAAGCAGACATTGTGGCCGCCGAATCCAAACGAGTTGGAAAGGGCACAGTCAATTGTCTGTTCTCGGGCCCGGTTAGGCACGACATCCAGGTCACAGGCTGGATCTGGATTTTGGTAGTTGATTGTGGGCGGAATTAAGCCGTGGCGGATTGCCAGGGTGCAGGCCACGGCTTCAATGCCGCCGCTGCCCCCCAGCAGGTGACCGGTCATCGACTTGGTGGAGCTCACCGCAATGTGATGGGCCCGTGCGCCGAGGGCGGTTTTGATTGCCGCGGTTTCGTTGCTGTCGTTGGCCTGGGTGCTGGTGCCGTGGGCATTCACATAGTCCACGTCTTCAGGGTTGAGCCTGCCGTCCTGGAGGGCCAAGGCCATGGCCCTGGCCCCACCGATGCCACCGGGGATCGGAGAGGTGATGTGGTGGGCATCACAGGTCATGCCATAACCCACGATCTCCCCAAGGATCTCAGCCCCGCGCGCCTGGGCTGATTCCAGGCTTTCCAGCACCAGGATGCCGGCGCCTTCGCCGATCACGAAACCATCCCGTTCGGCGTCGAAGGGGCGGCTGGCCGTGGCCGGGTCGTCATTGCGGAAGGAGAGGGCCTTGGCACTGGCAAAGCCCGCCACGCCAAGGGGGGTGATCGCCCCTTCGGCGCCACCGCAGACCATCGCATCGGCATAGCCGTGCTGGATCAAGCGGAAGGCATCGCCAATGGCATTGGAGCCGGCGGCACAGGCGGTGGCCACGGCGGAACTGGGGCCCTGGGCGCCGAGGGCGATGGCCGCCAGGCCGGAGGCCATGTTCGGAATCATCATCGGCACCGTGAACGGGCTCACCCGTCCCGGCCCCTTGGCGTTCAGCACATGGGCCTGGGTTTCCATGGTGAGCAGACCGCCCACCCCGGCCCCGATGATCACGCCCACCCGTTGGCGGTTGGCATCGGTGATCTCAAGGCCGCTATCGGCCAGCGCCTGTTTGGCGGCGACCACCCCGAACTGGGAAAAGCGATCCCAGCGTTTGGCTTCCTTGGGGTCAAGGAAACCACTGGGGTCGAAGTGCTTCACCTCGGCGGCGAAACGGCAGGCGTGCTGACTGGCATCAAACAGGGTGATGGGCGCCACCCCATTGGTTCCCTGGCTAAGCCCGGTCCAGTAGTCAGCAACGGTGTTACCGATGGGTGTCACGGCGCCAAGACCCGTGATCACCACTCGGCAGGAAGACTCAGCCATGGCGTTGGGGCATTCGAAACGGGCCGATCAGACTTTCTTTTCTTCTATGTAGTTCACGGCGTCACCCACGGTGGTGATGCCCTCGGCGGCTTCGTCGGGGATTTCGATGTCGAAGGCCTCTTCCAGGGCCATCACCAGTTCCACGGTGTCGAGGGAATCGGCGCCCAGGTCGTTCTGGAAGTGGGATTCGGGTTTCACTTCGGCGGCATCAACGCTGAGCTGCTCAGCGACGATGGAACGCACTTTTTCGAGTGTTGCTTCCTGGGACATGGCCGTGGCTTACTTGGCGGGGGGCATCCTACGGGCTGGCCCGCAGGTCGTTAACAAGGGTGACGGGCTTCCGTTCAGATGCGTTCGGCGGTGCTGCTGCGGGTAACTTTGCGGCACGGCGTTCGCTTTCGGCCAGGGCATGTCCCATTCCGTCAAGATCTACGACACCTGCATCGGCTGCACCCAGTGCGTGCGGGCGTGTCCCCTCGATGTGCTCGAGATGGTTCCCTGGGATGGCTGCAAGGCCAGCCAGATCGCCTCATCTCCACGCACGGAAGATTGTGTGGGTTGTAAGCGTTGCGAAACGGCTTGCCCCACCGACTTCCTCAGCATCCGCGTCTACCTCGGCGACGAGACCAGCCGCAGCATGGGTCTGGCCTACTGAGGCCCATGCACCGGGGGTGGCTTTGCCCCCAAGCTTTGCTCTTCACGGCTTCCGTAAGCTCAGCCCGGCCCCGCCGGGCTTTTTTTCGTCTGTTCTTGCATGTGCGGCATCGTTGCGGTGATCGGGACCCGGGATGCCGCCCCCCTGTTGCTGGATGGCTTGCGCCAGCTGGAATACCGCGGCTACGACTCCGCCGGGGTGGCCACGGTGGAGGCCGGTGGGCTCACCTGTGTGCGGGCTGAGGGCAAACTCCTCAACCTCACGGCCCGGGTGGAGCGGGAGGGGGCCCCTGGCCATTGCGGCATCGGCCACACCCGTTGGGCCACCCACGGCAAGCCGGAGGAACGCAACGCCCATCCCCACCTCGACGCTGGCCGTGAGGTGGCGGTGGTGCAGAACGGCATCATCGAAAACCATCGCCTGTTGCGGGAGCAGCTCCAGGCGGAGGGGGTGCAGTTCCTCTCGGATACCGACACGGAGGTGATCCCCCATCTGCTTAGTAAGGAGCTGAAGGCGCTCACGGCGGCCGGGGCCGCTGCCACTGGCGCCACCCTGCTGCTGGCCCTGCAGCGCACCCTCCCCCAGCTGGAGGGGGCCTATGCCCTGGCGGTGCTCTGGGCCCAGTGCCCCGAGGCCCTGGTGGTGGCCCGCAAGCAGGCACCATTGCTGATCGGTTTTGGCGAGGGTGAATTCATCTGCGCCAGCGATACGCCGGCCCTGGCGGGGGTCACCCGCACGATCCTGCCCCTGGAGGACGGCGAGGTGGCCCTGTTGGGCCCCCTGGGCATTGAGCTCTACAACGCTGCCGGTGAGCGGCAACAACGGCTGCCCACCCAGCTGAAGGGCACTGACCACGTGGCGGACAAGCGCAGCTTCCGCCATTTCATGCTCAAGGAAATCCACGAGCAGCCGGAAACCGCCGCCCGTTGGTTGGCCCGCCACTTTCCCGAGGGCGGCCCGGATGATCCTCTAGTGGCCTTGCCGGTAGAAGCTGCGCTGCTGGAGGGTTTGCAGCGGATCCAGGTGCTCGCCTGTGGCACCAGTCGCCATGCCGCCCTGGTGGGGGCCTACCTGCTGGAGCAGCTGGCCGGGGTGCCCACCAGCGTTTATTACGCCAGTGAGTTTCGCTATGGGCCGCCGCCGTTGGGGCCAGACACCCTCACCGTGGGGGTAACCCAGTCGGGCGAAACGGCAGACACCCTGGCGGCCCTGGCCATGGAGCAGCAACGCCGCGCCGACCACGGCGATCCCGCCTACCGGGCCCGGCTGCTGGGGATCACCAATCGGCCGGAAAGTTCCCTGGGGCGGCTGGTGCCCCAGTTGATCGACATCGAAGCCGGCGTGGAGGTGGGGGTGGCCGCCACTAAAACCTTCCTCGGCCAGCTGTTGGCTTTCTACGGCCTCGCCATTCGCCTGGCGGAACTGCGCGGTAGCCGCAGCCGCAGTGAGCTGCATGGCCTGGTGGCCCAGCTGCGGGCCCTGCCGGCCCAGCTGCAAACCCTGATTGATCGCTTGGATCTGCGCTGCGCCGCCTTAGCCCATGAGTTTGCCGACACCCAAGACGTGATCTATCTGGGCCGGGGCATCAACTACCCAATTGCCCTGGAGGGGGCGCTCAAGCTCAAGGAGATCAGCTACATCCATGCGGAGGGCTACCCCGCCGGCGAGATGAAACACGGCCCCATCGCCCTGCTTGATGCCCGGGTGCCGGTGGTGAGCGTGGCAATGCCTGGCAGGGTTTTTGACAAGGTGCTTTCCAATGCCCAGGAGGCCAAGGCCCGCGATGCCCGCCTGATCGGCGTTGCCCCCGAAGGCCCCGATACGGAGATCTTTGATGTGCTGCTGCCGGTGCCGGTGGTGGATGAGTTGCTCTCGCCGTTGCTCACCCTGATTCCGATGCAATTGCTCAGCTATCACATCGCCGCCCACCGGGGCCTGGATGTGGACCAACCGCGCAACCTCGCCAAGAGCGTCACCGTGGAATAGCGGCTGGGGCTGGCAGATCTGCCTTTTCACTGCGGCCGTAGTTGTCCTGGAAGCGCACGATGTCGTCTTCCCCCAGGTAGGCGCCGCTTTGCACCTCGATCATCTCGAGGGGGATCTTGCCGGGGTTGCGCAGGCGGTGCTGGGCGCCGAGGGGGATGTAAGTGCTCTGGTTTTCCCCCACCAACAGCTCTTGGCCATCCTTTTCAACGATGGCGGTGCCACGCACCACGATCCAGTGTTCGGCCCGGTGGTGGTGCATCTGTAGCGATAGGGCGGCGCCGGGTTTCACCTGGATCTTCTTAACCTGCCAGCGGGGGCCTTCAACGATGCCGTCGTAATGGCCCCAGGGGCGATAGATGCGCCGGTGGGCTTCCCCTTCCGGCGCCTTACTGGCCTGCAATTGGTTCACAATCTTCTTAACTTCCTGGGCCCGGTCCCGGTGGGCCACCAGTACGGCGTCATCGGTTTCCACCACCACCAGATCTTCCACCCCGAGGCCCACCACCAGCCGGTGCTCGCTGCGCAGGTAGCAATTGCGGGCCCCTTCGCTGATCACCCGACCGCGCAGCACATTGCCGTTGGCGTCCTGGTCTGAGGTTTCCCAGAGGGCCCCCCAACTGCCCACATCACTCCAGCCGGCCTGCAGGGGCAGCACGCAGCCCAGCTGCGTTTTTTCCATCACGGCCACATCAATGGCCAGGCTTGGACAGCTGGCAAAGGCCTCCCGCTCCAGCCGCAGAAAATCAAGGTCGGCGGTGTCGTTATTGAGGGCGGAACGGCAACCGCTCACAACCTCGGGGACCAGCCGTTCCATTTCCGCCAGCACCGCACTGGCCCGAAACAGAAACATGCCGCTGTTCCAGGTGAAACGTCCACTGGCCAGAAAGGTTTCAGCGGTGGCCCGGTCGGGCTTTTCCACAAAGCGGGCGATCGGCACCGGCGCCGCTGGATCTAGCGCTTCGGCGGCTTCGATGTAGCCGTAGCCGGTTTCCGCTGCGGTGGGCACGATCCCAAAGGTCACCAGGCGGCCCGCCTCCGCCGCGGCCCGGCCCGCCTCCACGGTGCTGCGAAAGGTGGCGGGGTCGCGGATCACATGGTCGGCGGCCAGCACCAGCAGCAGCGGGTCTTCCCCCCGGGCGGTGGCCTGTAGGGCCGCCACGGCCACGGCGGGGGCGGTGTTACGGCCGATTGGTTCCAGCAGGATCCCGGCCGGTTCCACCGAGATCTGGCGCATCTGTTCCGCCACGATGAAGCGATGGTCTTCGTTGCAGATCAGCAGCGGCGGCCGTAGGTCCGTAATCCCGGCCAGGCGTTCCTGGGTTTGTTGCAGCAGGGTGTGCTCCCCCGCCAGGGCCCAGTACTGCTTGGGGTAACTGGCCCGCGACAGGGGCCAGAGGCGGGTGCCAGTGCCACCGCAAAGAATTACAGGCACCAGGGGGGTGGCAACCATGGAATGAGTCTTGACGTTGGGGGAATGGTATCGAGTTCTTCCTTAATGGCTGGGCGGCCTAAGGTTCGGTTGTCCACCTGCCGGCGTTGCTTTGGAACGGGGGGTGACGTCGCAGTTGGGCTCGAATCTTGTGGGTCGCCAGCTGCAGCTGAGCAGTGGTGTTTTGAAATCACGGCGTTTGCCGGAACGGCCTGGGGACCTGCCTGGCCAGTTGTATGTGCATGGGGGAATTGCGCCCACGTCCATGTCGGTGGTGGTGTTCAGGCCCGGGGGGGTGGAACATCGCCACAACATTGACCTGCCTGGCCTCGAGCAGTTGTTGCTAGAGGGCTGTCCCCTTTGGGTGCGGCTAAAGGGCCTCGGAGATCGGCCTGTATTGCAGCAGGTGCTCACCCGGCTGGAGGTGCCTGAACCAATGCAGTTGCCCCTGGTGGAGGCGCCCCAGCGCACCCGGGTGGATGCCCTGGGTTCGGCCCTGTTGATCGTGATGCACCGGCTCAGTGGCAGTGGCGCCAATCGTTTGATCAGTGAACAGGTGGGTTTGGTGTTACTTAGCCAGGTGCTGATCACCGTGGAGGAGGTGCCTAGGCCCGTGGCCTTCCCGGAACTCACCCATTGGCTGGAACAGCTGCAGCCGCCGCCCTGCACCTCAGACATCGACGACATTCTGTTTTTTTTGGTGGATGAGGTGCTTGATGAGGTGTTGCCGCTGCTGGAGGATATGTCGGAGCAGCTGGATGAATTAGAGGAAGCCGCCCTGCGGCGCCCATCCCCGAAGGTGCTGCGCAAGGCCTACGACGTGCGCTCAAACCTGCGGCAGGTGCGGGGCATGATCTGGCCGTTGCGCAGTCAGTTGATTGTGTTGATCCGCCAGAGCCATCGCCTGCTTGATAAGGGGGCAGTGCGGGGTTTTCGCGAGGTGCAAAGCCATGTGGATGTGCTGTTTGAAACTGCGGAATTATTACGTCACCAGTGTGATGGTGTTACCGACAGCTACATGGCCAGCATCAGCAACCGCATGAACCAGGTGATGAAGATGCTCACAATCATTTCCAGCATCTTTGTGCCTCTCACCTTCATCGCCGGGGTTTATGGGATGAATTTCAACCCCGACAAGTCGCGCTGGAACATGCCGGAATTGGAATGGCCCTACGGCTATGTGCTTTGTCTTGGTTTTATGGCCCTAGTGGCGAGTTTCCAGATCTGGCTGCTCTGGCGCCGCGGTTGGTTCCAGGACTGGACAGGTAGCCGTTAATCCAGCAGCCCCTTGGGGGGGGTGAGCAGCAACCAGCCCTCGGCCAGATGCACCTCAGGCACGATCGCTTCCACAAAGGGCACCAGGCAACGGCGGCCGTCGCTGCTCAGTTCGATCTCCAGCAGGTCGTTGCCGCTGTGGTGCAGATCCAGCACCGTGGCGATCGAGGGGCCATCACTGCTGAGCCGCACCTCCAAGCCCTGGAGATCCAGCACATGGAATTCGCCCTCCTCCAGTTCGGGGCGGTCTGCGGCATCTACCAGCAATTCGTATTGCACCAGGGCTTCGGCGGCGGTGCGATCGCTGATCGTTTCAAAGCGCAGCACAAACAGATCGCGGCCCGGCAGCTGGCGGCCCCCCAGCAGCATTAACTGGCGCGGCGCCTGGCCGGGCAGCCGCAGCCAGCGGGGGCCAGCTTCCGTGAGCCGGCTGGGGAAATCAGTGGCAGGCAGCACCCGCACTTCGCCCTTCAGCCCCTGGGCTGACACCACCTGGCCCACCACAAGGAATTCATCGGTCATTGCTGGCTAATCTTCTGGAATGTTTTAGTAGGGCCCGCAGGCCGTTGCCCCCATGATCCTTCCAGGCAGCTCCGTGCGGGTGCAAGACCCCGCTTCGATCTACAACGGCTACCAGGGTTTTGTGCAGCGCATCAGTGGCCAACGGGCGGCGGTGCTGTTTGAAGGTGGCAACTGGGACAAGCTGGTAACGATGCCCCTGAAAACCCTCAGCGAGCTGGCGGTCTGAGCTGGGCCAGGGCCGCCTGGGCGGCCTGTTGTTCGGCGTCCCGCCGGGAGGCGCCCCAGCCCTCGCCATAGAGCTTTTGCTTGAGGAATACCTGGCTGAAATAGCGGCGGGGGCTGCCGTGCTCCTTGTTTTGTTCAGTGCTTTCGTAGCGCGGCAGTTCCCCCAAGCTCCCCTGGCTCCATTCCTGCAGCCCTGATTTCCAGTTGTGCCGGTGCGGATCCCTGAGCAGTTCCCCACAGCTCTCGCCCCAGGGGGGATCGAGCCAGAGGCGCACCACCTTGAGGCCCCCCTCGGCCCCACCCCAGGCCTCATAGATGCCCCCCACCAGGGCTTCACAGCATTCGGCCCGCACCGTGGCCCTACCGGCCAGGTCGCCGCTGGCGCTGCGGCCCCGCCGGATCAGCGGTTCCAGCTGCATTTTTTCTGCCAATTCCCCCAGCCAGCGGTCGCTCACCAATTGGGCCCGCAGGCCGGAGCGTTCACCAACGCTTAAGTGCGGGTAGTGGTCTTCCAGAAATTCGGCGCAGGCCAGCCGCAGCACCGCATCGCCCAGAAATTCCAAGCGTTCGTGGTTTTTGGCCAGCCCGGCACTGGTGTGGCTCAGGGCCTCATCAATGGGCCCCAGTTGGGCGGGAAGCGGGCTAAGGCCAAGCCCCTCAAGCAAGGTGCTGAGGGCGCCGCTGCGCTCGCTGTCTAAAAGGGGGGGAAAGCAGGACATAAGCCGGGTTCTGTTCCGGGTCAGGGGCGAACCGCTGCCCGGGGTAGTCATCTATCTGGGACCGCCGTTACCGACGGCCTCGAGCGGCGCACTTGAATCGGAACCGGTGAATGGCCAACCATGGTTCCTGGGCCTTGCTCCCAGCCGGGGTTTACCTAGCCAGCACCTCTCGATGCTGCTGGTGCGCTCTTACCGCACCCTTGCACCCTTACCTGTGCACAGGGCAAGCCCCGGCCATCGGCGGTGTGTTTCTGTGGCACTCTCCTCACGGTCACCCGCACTGGGCATTACCCAGCAAGCCTGGCCATTGGGGAGCCCGGACTTTCCTCAACCGGCAGCTGCAGGCAGCTCCGATCGCGACCACCTCGCCTGCTTTCCTGCTTTGAATGTAAGCCGCGGGCAATAATGGCCCCCATGGGGCTGTAGCTCAGCCGGATAGAGCGACGGTTTCCTAAACCGTAGGTCGTGGGTTCGAGTCCCGCCAGCCCCGTTGAGTGAAAGGCTCGCAAAGCGGGTGGCCTGGATGCGGTCAACCGAATCCCGCGGCCCAGGGCTTGCCTTGAGTTGATTGAGGGAGTGTAAGGGCTGCGCCCATGCTTTTAGAGGCCCGCATTCAGGATCGAGCCAGAATCAGTTCAGCAGCATCGGGGTTTTGCGCCACCTCCACAGGTGGTGGGCTGTTGCATTTTGGCCACTGTCGCTAGCGTAGGGGTGGCTTCAAGGGAGTCATGACCCAGCTGCACGACCTGAGACTGCGCCTGCTGGTGCAGCAAGAGAGTGAACGCATTGCCGACAGTCAACCCACCGACCTGGACCTATCCGTGGTGCAGGCCCGCAGCCTCTGTTGGTTGGCATTAATGGCCGACGCCCATGAGGATCAGGCCAGTGATGCCGAGCGCCGCGGCGACGTGGAACAGGCCATGGGCTGGTTCGCCGATGCCATGCGCCTGCGGGATGTGATCCAGGTGGTGAGCAGCATCGAAATCCCGCTGCCGGCCTGTAGGGGCCCAGGGGAAGCTGAGGACGACTGGGCAGCCGCCTGATAGATGGCATGATGGGCGTTGGTTAACGAAGGGAACGCGGTGCCAGAAGAGCCCTGCCAATGCCCTGACTGTCAGCGGTT
>Ga0114980_10000052_pt1 | contig 71077 bp, 61 predicted proteins | sample S_140806_EF_Meta_FD_87018 | JGI IMG/M metagenome (GOLD analysis project Ga0114980, IMG submission 87018) | Freshwater microbial communities from Lake Simoncouche, Canada to study carbon cycling - S_140806_EF_MetaG | ecosystem: Environmental > Aquatic > Freshwater > Lake | place: Lake...
GGCACTTCAACGCGTGTGTATAATGAGTCTACGTTGGCTCCATCGAAAGCTACCTCTGAGTAAATCAGCTTAAGAGGATCAGTGCCCATGTCGGCAATCACTCCAACCTGAATGACGGTTCCGGGAGCTGCAGTAAAGTCCGAAGAAGTATATCCGGCGCCTGTTTTGAGGGTTAGCGTTGGCGACTTGCTTTCCTTCGCGCATGAATTGCAGAAGAAGAGCAATGAACTTGCCGCAACTATCAGGATGGCGTATCGTTTCATGGTGTTTATTGCCTCTAAATATACTTCAAAAGAGCGAACCCTGCACAGGAGTTGGCCGAACAGCTTCTTGCACTTCGGGAAGATTTGGATTACCGGAACGCCCGTTTACCAATTTGGATACCGGGTGCGCTGCGAGGAGATTCTCGTCAATGGCGCGTATCAATTCCATGGTCGAGCTTTCGTCTTGTGTGTTCAGCCATTCCTGCTCTTTTCCGGGTTCCAGAATGAGTGGCATTCGCTTTTTCGAATTGTGAATTTCTGCCATCAGCGGATTCGCTTCTGTAGTTACGATTGAAAATGTGCGAATGACTTTATTTGTGTCCGGGTTCTTCCATTCATCCCAAATTCCTCCGAAGGCAAATGATTCCTGGTTTTTCATGTAGATGAAATACGGAATCTTGGTTTTTCCTTGCGTCTGCCATTCAAATAAGCCATTCACCAGTACACAACATTTTCTTGGTCCTGCGGAATTGCGAAAAGAGGGTTTCTCAAAGAGTGTTTCGCCACGTGCATTCAATGTTTGCGGACGCAGCTCGTTAGCCTGATGTTCTGACTTGACCCAAGACGGAATCAGTCCCCACTGCACCAGATCAATTTTCTTTGTTGCATCAGAGGAGATGACTGGAATGTCGGGATAAACAAATCCGGAAACAGAAAACTGCGGTTCAAACTTTACAGGAACAAACTCTGCCAGATAGCGAGCTTCTAGCACTTTCTTATTCCTGTTTGACGCAATGTTAAAACACATATTGAATTGTTTTTCCTACGGGCAATTTAGGAATTCTATTCGGCTCGCTGCTGCACTTTTTTTTCCATATGTTGCTTTAGAACTCAATTCTTCAAGTGATGGAATGACGGACTTCGATTTTTGTTCTTACACTTTTAAGTGGCAGCGCCGGTTTTGCTCAACTCCAAAGTTCATTCCTATACCACAAAACGAAGAAACCGGATGGACGTGTTGGGATTGTTTGGCGTTTCGGCTTTATCAGGTCTCCTTATTCCAACGAACAATGGAATGTTCTGGGGTCTGCGTTGATCACTCCTGAAATGGGGTTGGGCTTATTTTACAATTTCTGACGGGGAATTTCCACCTGCTTCGTGGAACTGAGTAACTTCGCGGTCGCATGACGCTGAGGGAAGTTCTGGAGCGGTTTGAAAGAGACACTCGAACGGGTAAAATTGTTTCCGAGCTGGGAAATTCTGTGCCTTCACGAATTCAATTGCGTGGCCTCGCGGGTTCTGCTCCTGCATTTATTGGTGCGGCCACTGCACAAATTACGGATCAATCGCATCTGTTTATTCTACCTGATAAAGAAACCGCTGCGTATTTTCTCAATGATGTCGAAAGTCTGCTCGGAGAATTGCGTGAAGATGGAGAAACTGTAACGCAAATTCCGGTTTTATTTTTCCCATCCTCTTATCGTCGTCCTTACCAGGTTGAAGAAACAGACAATGCAAACGTACTCTTGCGTGCGGAAGTTCTCGATCGCATTCGCAGGGAAAAACGCGTAATTGTGGTGTCGTATCCTGCCGCATTATCAGAAATGGTGGTTACGCGACAACTTTTGGAGCGAAACACATTGCGACTGCACAGAGGCGAAAAGATATCCATAGCATTTGTTACCGACCTGTTGCAATCGTACGGCTTCGAACAGGTCGATTACGTTTACGAAGCAGGTCAGTTCGCCGTTCGTGGCGGAATTGTTGACGTGTTTTCTTTCGCGCACGAAAATCCATATCGTCTTGAATTTTTTGGAGATGATGTAGATTCAATTCGATCGTTTGATGCGCTCACTCAATTGTCTTTGAAATCAATTGAACATCTTACAATTATTCCAAACGTACAAGGGAAATTGCTTAGCGAAAGCCGAGATTCTTTCTTCAGATATTTCGAAACGGCGCGTCATGGAGATTCACCTAACGTAATCTGGATTTCAGATATTGAATTGACAGAAGGCGAGATCGAGAAGGATTTTCAGGCAGCAGTGAAAATTTACGATGAACAAATCAAGGATGCGACAATATCCCGACTTCCTCCATCTGAGCAATACATCAACGGTGAAACATTTCGCGAACAGTTACTCGGTTATTCCATCGTTGAAAATGGAAATCGATTTCTACTGAAAGATGCAGAGGCCATTGCGTATGCGATGTCGCCACAGCCCTCGTTTCAGAAGAACTTTGAACTGCTTACTCAAGCATTGTCCAAATACACCACGGGTGGTTTTACCAATCTCATTTTTACAGATAGCCCGAAACAGTCAGAGCGTCTGTACAAGATTTTTGAAGATATCGGTAGAAAGCTGGACTATCACCCAATGGTGGTCTCCATTCACGAAGGATTCACAGACTCTTCTCTGAAGTTGGCTTGTTTTACCGATCACCAGATATTCGAGCGATATCATCGTTTCCGCTTACGAGATGGTTTTCAGCGCAAGAAAGAAGCGATGTCGCTCAAAGAGCTTCGCGGATTAAATCCAGGTGATTACGTAGTACACATTGATCATGGAGTGGGACGCTTTGGTGGACTAGAGAAGATTGAGGTGAGTGGAAAAATTCAGGAAGCAATCCGGTTGGTCTACCGCGATAACGATATCGTGTATGTCAGCATCCACAGTCTGCATCGTGTATCAAAGTTTGCAGGCAAAGATGGCGAAGTGCCTCGCATCGATAAGATCGGTTCCGTGGTTTGGCAGAATCTCAAGGCGAAAACCAAAATCCGCGTTCGTGAAATCGCTTTCGATTGAATCAAGTTGTACGCAGAACGAAAAGCGCAAAAAGGATTTCGTTTCTCTCCTGATAATTATCTGCAACATGAACTCGAGGCCAGCTTCATTTATGAAGACACTCCTGATCAATTGAAGGCAACGCAAGACGTAAAGCGCGACATGGAGAAAGATCGTCCAATGGACCGTCTTGTATGCGGTGATGTCGGATTCGGAAAAACTGAAGTAGCTATTCGCGCGGCATTCAAAGCAGTTTGCGATAGTAAACAAGTGGCGGTTTTGGTTCCGACGACTATTCTTGCTCTCCAACACTTCAAAACATTCAGCGAGCGATTGAAGGATCTTCCTGCGAACATTGGTTATATCAACCGCTATCGAACACCGGCACAAAAGAAAGAAACTTTGCAGAAGGTGCAGAGTGGCGAAATAGATATTTTGATCGGTACGCATTCTATCGTTGGTAAAGATGTCAAATTCAAAGACCTCGGATTGCTGATCATTGATGAAGAACAGAAGTTTGGAGTTGCTGCAAAAGACAAGCTCAAAACTCTTCGTACGAGTGTAGATACGCTTACACTTACCGCAACACCTATTCCGAGAACATTGCAATTTTCGCTGATGAGCGCGCGCGACTTAAGTGTAATCAATACTCCTCCTGCAAACCGTTTTCCTGTACAAACAGAGTTGCACACGTTCAGTGAAGAATTGGTTCGTGATGCTGTAATGTTTGAAGTTCAGCGCGGCGGCCAGGTTTTCTTCGTTCATAATCGAGTGGGAAATATCATGGAAGTTGCCGGAATGATTTCCCGCCTTGTCCCTGACGCTCGAGTGGCTGTAGGACATGGGCAAATGGAAGCAGGCAAACTCGAAGAGGTGATGCTCGATTTCGTTGAAGGACAATACAACGTGCTGGTTGCAACGACAATTATTGAATCCGGCCTCGACGTATCGAACGCGAATACAATGATCATAAATGATGCTCAGAATTTCGGATTGAGTGATTTGCATCAGATGCGTGGTCGTGTAGGCCGTTCAAACCGTAAAGCTTTCTGTTATCTCATCACTCCGCCTGTGTTTATGCTTACTTCTGAAGCACAGCGCAGATTAAAAGCTATCGAAGAATTTTCTGATTTGGGAGCTGGTTTCCACATTGCCCTTCGCGATTTGGATATTCGCGGTGCGGGTAATCTTTTAGGTGGAGAACAGAGTGGATTCATTGGTGATATCGGCTTTGATATGTATCAGAAAATTCTGGACGAAGCAATCCAGGAATTGAAGGAAACCGAGTTCCGCGATTTGTTCAAGCAGGAGGAGGAGGAGCAGAAGCTGGAGAAGAAAGACGCCACCACAAAACACCGCGGAATCTTTGTGCGCGATACGCAAATTGATACTGACATGGAGATTCTCATTCCGGATGGATATGTTGAGAATATTACGGAACGTTTGTCACTCTACCGACAACTTGATGACAGTCGCTCCGAAGATGACCTGAATCGATTTGAGGTAATGTTGCGTGACCGTTTTGGACCTATTCCTGCACAGGTTGAAGAGCTGATGGATACAGTGCGTTTGCGTTGGATGGCAATGGATATCGGATTTGAACGACTAGTGCTTAAGAACAAACGGATGACCGGATATTTCATTCCTAAGCAGGATTCTCCGTACTACCAGTCAGAAGCATTTACACGTGTTTTGAAATTTGTTCAGACCAATCGTCAAGTCAAAATGAAGGAGAATAACAATAAGTTGTCTCTGACTTTTGAAAACGTGGGAACAATTAAGTCGGCTATTGCTTCTTTGAATCCGATGTGCTGATTTTCTCTTCAGACTATCTAAAGATTGCGGTCCATTTTCTTGTAGAAGAATGCCAGTATCACCAGGATGATGACGTGATATACTGTCCCAACAACATTGAAAGTGTCAGTCAGTAAACCGATAATTACGTTCGCGAATATCGTGTACATGAAAAGCTCCACGCCCCACCGTTTGAAGTGCCACAGACCGACATACGCAATGAAGCGGAAGGCAATCAGCATTCCGAAAAGCGCCGGGTAATAGTCGCCCATTGCGCGCGTGTCAGGAGAAAATACACTCGGCATGCTGAACAGCACCAGCAAAAAGCCTACGATGCAGATGAGCGTAACGAACTTTGGTCGTGTGTAAGTTGTGTATCCCATTTTACATTCCGCTTCTGATGGCTTCAACCGGATCAAGTTGTGATGCGGAGTAGGCAGGAATAAATCCTGAGATAATTCCGATCATCGCCGAGATGGTTAAGCCGAGTATCACATTTGAACTGGTCAGTACAAATTCAAAATCCATGGCACGCGAAGCAATCACAGCGCCAAGGTAAACCAGACCTAAGCCAATCAATCCACCAATGATGCACAGGACAACTGACTCAAAAAGAAACTGCGTGAGGATGAACCAGTTTTTCGCGCCCAAAGCTTTTTGAATTCCAATCTGATTGGTGCGTTCTTTCACCGAAACGAACATGATATTCGCGATACCGAATCCTCCAACCAAAATGGAAAATGCGCCAATAATCCATCCTGCTGTTCCGAATACACGGAAAATACTCTCGCTTTGTGACGACAAAAGACTCACTTCATTAAGCGAAAAATTGTCGTCAGCTCCAGGCTTGAGTCTTCGCACTCCACGCATGGTGCCCATCAGTTCATCTTTCAGGTCTTCTACACTTATGCCATTACGACCTTTCACTAAAATGCTTGGGTTGACTTGATCGGTTTCGAGGTCCACATAACGTTGAGCGAATTCTGCAGGAACGGCCACCATATTGTCGTGGCTATTGCCCAACATACTTTCGCCTTCACGTGCAAATGTCCCTATAATCTGAACTTTTTGTCCGTAGAGTTTTAGCTCGAGCCCTACAGGATCTTGTCCGGCAAACAAAGCCTGACTTACTCCGTATCCCACAACACAAACAGCAGATCCGGTTTCGGACTCCTGATCAGTAAAGAATCGTCCTCCACTGAGCTCAAACGTTTTTACTTGTTCGTACCCTTTGCTTGTAACCAAAATCTGGGCGTTCTCAATGAAAGAGGTCTTGTAGTAGAGGGTTTTGCGAATGTTACCAGTGAAAACTGCCGCGTCTACATTCTCTGTCCTGCGCAATATTTCTTCGGTTTCTCGAACTGCTGGCAATGGTCGGTTCATGTACTTCCACCACGGGTAGTCTGGACCGAATGTCCATGGCCATTTCTGGACAAAAATGACATTCTCTCCGAGTGACTCGAGGCTGCTTCTGACCTTCCGTTCCATGGAATCTACCGCAGTGAAAACAGCGATAATAGCGAAGATTCCTATTGTGATTCCCAATAGCGACAATGTGGTGCGCAATCGGTTAACGCGCAAGGCATGCAAGGCAAACGATATGCTTTCACGAAATAGCGTTAGGAAGAACATTGGGCAAAGGTACCCTTTTCGGGCGGTATCAGAGATAATTGAGCCGCGCAGAAGAATTATTCCGGTTGGTTATATGGGCAATTGGCAATGAGTACCTAGTAAGCTGGCCAGCGAGCATATCGGACTCGCCACTCTTTGCACGGAGTTCGGACCTTGAGGTCCTTCGGAAAAACCGTTTCTACGGACACTTGCTGGAAATAACAAGTCACTTCCACAAACCTTAGAAATCCGAAGGGTATAGTGTTGAAATTCGCAAGGCTAAAGTGCCGGTCTTTGCCAACCTTATCAACAACCTGAACATCTTATAAACAAAACCAAAAAACTGACTTTTCGGCAAATTTCATGCATTCGAACTTTGTACCTTCGAAACACTTTTTTTAACCAGATTATGAGCAGTTCCAGAAAGATAAAAAGCGCGTTGGTTTCAGTGTTTTACAAGGACAATCTTGAGCCTGTAATTAAACGTTTGCATGAGTTAGGTGTGGCGTTGTACAGCACTGGCGGTACGCAAAGTTTTATTGAGCAGTTGGGAATTCCTGTAACACCTGTTGAGTCGTTGACTTCATATCCATCCATTCTTGGTGGTCGCGTGAAAACTTTGCATCCTAAAATTTTTGGCGGAATTCTCGGACGTCGCGAGTTAGATTCAGATGTTGCACAGTTGGAAGAATATGAAATTCCAGAATTAGATTTGGTGATAGTTGATCTTTATCCTTTCGAACAAACTGTTGCGAGCGGAGCTGCGGATCAGGATATCATTGAGAAAATTGACATTGGTGGAATTTCATTGATTCGTGCTGCGGCAAAGAATTTCAAGGATGTCATCATCGTTTCTTCGCGTGACGAATATCCTGTCTTGTTGAATTTGCTTAATGAAAAAAACGGATCAACTGAGATTGCTGACCGCAAAGCATTTGCAACTCGCGCGTTTTCTGTTTCATCTGGATACGATTCTGCAATTTTCAATTGGTTCAACGGCGAAGGTCAGGAGTACGTTTTCCGTGCTGCGCAAAACGGAGGAAGAAGTTTGCGCTATGGAGAAAATCCGCATCAAAAGGCGTTTTTCTATGGCGACTTGAATGCCATGTTTGATCAGATTGCAGGAAAAGAATTATCATATAACAATCTTTTGGATGTAGATGCTGCGGTCAATCTCATTGACGATTTCACTGAACCCACATTCGCAATTCTCAAACACAACAATGCGTGCGGAGCTGCATCACGTGCAACAGTGCTAGAAGCATGGAACGCGTCACTGGCAGGAGATCCTGTCTCTGCATTTGGCGGAATTCTTGTTTGCAATAAGACGATCGATGCTGCAGCTGCGGCAGAAATCACCAAAATATTTTTTGAAGTAATCATTGCGCCGGCGTATGACGCTGCGGCATTGGATATTCTCAAGCAAAAACAAAACAGAATTATTCTCGTGCGCAAGCCTGTTGCAATGGCTTCAATGCAGCATCGCACATTACTGAACGGAATAATTGCGCAGGAGAAGGATCGTAAAACGGAAGCTGCTTCGGATATGAAACCGGCAACAACTGTTGTTCCCACAGCAGAAGAATTCAACGATCTGGTTTTTGCGAATAAGTTAGTGAAGCATACGAAATCGAATACGATTGTGTTGGCAAAGAATCAGCAACTCATAGCCAGCGGAACTGGGCAAACATCACGTGTTGATGCATTACGTCAGGCGATCGTGAAAGCGCACGCGTTTGGATTTAATCTGAAAGGGGCAGTAATGGCTTCAGATGCATTTTTCCCTTTCCCCGACTGCGTTGAAATCGCGCATGGAGAAGGAATTCATGCGGTGGTTCAACCAGGCGGTTCGATCCGAGACAAAGATTCAATTGACTATTGCAACGCAAATGGTATGGCAATGGTGATTACAGGAAACAGACATTTTAAACATTAAAATAATCGTACGCGAAATCGTACACCGTAATTCGTAAATATCAATGGGAGTATTCGATTTATTCACGCAAGAAATCGCGATTGACCTTGGAACGGCAAACACGATCATTATCCACAACGATAAAGTGGTGGTCGATGAGCCTTCAATTGTTGCAATTGATCGCCAGTCAGGAAAAATTATTGCTGTTGGAAAGCAGGCTATGCAAATGCATGGTAAGACTCATGAAAACATCAAGACGATTCGTCCATTGAAAGATGGCGTAATTGCCGATTTCCATGCAGCGGAACATATGATTCGCGGAATGATCAAAATGATCAATCCGGGAAGAAAATTATTTACGCCGTCATTACGAATGGTGATTTGTATACCTTCTGGTATCACGGAAGTTGAAAAGCGAGCTGTTCGTGACTCTGCGGAACATGCTGGTGCGAAGGAAGTGTACCTCATTCACGAACCGATGGCTGCTGCTATTGGTATTGGAATTGATGTGGAAGAGCCGATGGGAAATATGATCATCGACATCGGTGGTGGTACTTCTGAAATTGCAGTCATTGCCTTGGGTGGAATTGTTTGCGACAAATCAATTCGTATTGCGGGTGATGAGTTTACAGGAAGCATTGAAGAGTACATGCGTCGTCAACACAATATTCTGATCGGTGAACGTACTGCTGAACGTATCAAAATCGAAGTAGGTGCTGCAATGGCGGAAATAGAAAATCCTCCTCCGGACTTCCCTGTGCATGGTCGCGATTTGATGACAGGTATTCCGAAAGAGATTTATGTTTCCTACGTAGAGATTGCTCACGCACTGGATAAGTCGATTTCGAAAATTGAAGAAGCAATTTTGAACGCACTTGAAATGACTCCGCCAGAATTGTCTGCAGATATTTACCGCACAGGAATTTATCTCGCGGGTGGAGGGTCATTGCTACGCGGACTCGATAAGCGAATTTCATTGAAGACGAAACTTCCAGTGCATGTTGCTGATGATCCGTTGCGTGCAGTTGCTCGCGGTACGGGTATCGCTTTGAAGAACATCGATAAATTTCCGTTCCTCATTAAGTAAGGAACTATTTTACAAACAACAGGATATCCTAAGCGATGCGGAATCTCATCGTTTTTTTAGCACGACATTATTTTTTCCTGCTGTTTCTACTTCTGCAGATTGTTTCACTGACGCTTGTAGTGAACCACAATTATTTTCAGAAAGCAGCTGCGGTTTCCGCTTCTAATGCACTGAACGGTTCAATGTATGCGACCCGAAATGAAATCACGCAGTACTTCGATTTGAAAGATCAGAATATTCAGTTGTCGGAAATGAACGCAATACTTCTTGGCCAATTGAAAACTGCGTATCTCGATTACGATACAGCATCAACAATGGTAACGGATTCGATCCATCGACTTCGTTATAGCTATATTGCTGCTCAGGTGATTGATAACACTGTCTCTTTACGGAACAACTATATCGTTTTGAATCGTGGTGCATTGCAAGGTGTCAAAGTGGATATGGGTGTAATTACTCCGGGTGGAGTTGTTGGGATTGTTCGAGAGGTTTCTGATAATTTTTGCGTAGTGATGTCGCTTCTACACAAAGACAGCAAAGTGAGTGCTAGCGTGAAGAAAGACGGAACATTTGGGCAGTTATCGTGGGATTATACCAACTACAGAGAAGGCGTAATGACTGATTTACCAACACACTCAAAGATTGCAAAAGGCGATACATTGGTTACGAGTGGGCTTGGAGATGCATTCCCGGCTGGAATTCCGGTGGGCACGGTCATGACTTTTGAAAAACCTGCAGGAGAAAAAACATATTCTGTTCGCGTTCAGTTTACGACTGACTTTAGAAAGTTGCACCACGTGTATATTGTGCGTGATCTGATGCGGGATGAAATCATTCAGTTAAAAGAGAAAGCGGGGATGGGCAATGCTGAATGAGTTAGTAAAACATGGATTACGGTTTATTGGTTTGATCCTCGTACAAGGACTCATCCTGAAAAATATGGAAGTAGGTTTCATGATCAACCCTTTCCTCTATGTGTTGTTTGTAATTCTACTTCCGTTTGAATTACCTGCTTGGATTGGTTTGATATTGGCTTTTCTTCTAGGTTTTTTTGTGGACTTGTTTTATGGTACAATGGGAATGCACATGGCTGCATGTACGCTCATGGGTTGGGCAAGACCAGCAGTTTTGCGTTTCATGATGCCAAGAGATGGTTATGAATTCGGTCAGCAACCAACTATGCAGGATATGGGACGTATGTGGTTTCTTTCTTATGCTGCTATTCTGATTTTCATTCATCACTTCCTATTGTTCTATATTGAGATATTCAGCTTCCGTGAAGTAGGAATGACCTTGTTACGCATATTGATCAGTACAATAGCTACACTGCTTCTGGTTGTTGTAACACAGTTTCTTTTTTACCGTGCACCTCAGCGTACATGAAATTACAAGACAGAAAGTATTTCGTTATTGGGTTTGTGGTGCTGGCGGTAATCCTCTACACCATTCGCTTGTTCTATGTACAGGTGGTTGATGATCGTTACAAACTTGTGGCAAGTAACCAGGCCTTCTTGTATCAAACAGATTACCCACCGCGTGGAGCAATTTACGATCGTAACGGAAAGCTACTCGTATTCAATCAGGGTGCTTACGATTTAATGGTTGTTCCCCGTGACATGGTAGGATGCGATACCGTAGGACTATGCGGTATTCTCAATATTACAATGGATGAACTGAACAAGCGACTGATTCGATTCTCCGGAAGTTTGGATGAAGCTGCGCGAGACTACCGTTCGCATGTTTTCGAAAGTCAAATGCTGCCAGAGTTGAATGCAAGGCTGCAGGAGCGACTCTACAAGTTCAAAGGATTCTATGTGCAGGCGCGTACTGTGCGAAAATACACTTATCCTATTGCGGCGCATTTGTTGGGTTATGTGGGTGAAGTGAATGACGCCGAGTGCCAGAAAAATCCGTACTACAAGTCTGGAGATTACATTGGAAAATCCGGCATTGAAAAAGGGTACGAACAATACTTGAGAGGTAAGAAAGGATTTCAGATCAAGATGCGTGATGTGCACAACAACATCAAAGGCAGCTATAAGAACGGGTTGTATGATACCGCGGGTGTTGAGGGAAGTGATCTTGTTTCTACACTTGATGCCGATTTACAATTGTATGGTGAGCAACTCATGCAGAACAAAATCGGAGGTATTTGTGCAATCGATCCTACAACTGGAGAAATTTTAGCATTGATAACAAGTCCTACTTATGATCCCAACTTGTTCATCGGTCGTGACTTCTCGAAGAACTATACAATGGTGATGCAAGACACAATTGGGAAACCGTTGTTTAATCGCGCATTGCAGTCCAGCTATCCTCCGGGATCAACATTCAAGTTAATGAATGCATTGATTGGTCAGCAAGAAGGCGTACTTACTTCTGCAACGCGTTATCCATGTGCACATGGATACCCCCCATTGGGTGGAAAACCTAAGTGTCACGCGCACCCTAGTCCTATGGATATGCCTGGCTCTATTGCTACTTCTTGTAACTCTTATTATACATATGTGTTCAAGAGTATTCTTGATAATCACAAGTACAAGAGTCAGGTGGAAGGTTATCAGGCATGGCGCGATTATGTGTTGAGTTTCGGAGTAGGTGTTGAGATCGGAACGGATCTTCCATTTGAGAAAAAGGGAAATGTTCCAACAGTAGCATATTACGATCGTGTTTTCGGGAAAGGCGGATGGAAATCCATTACGCTCGCCGGTGCAGGATTGGGAATTGGTCAGGCGGAACTCGGTGTAACTCCAGTTCAGATGTGCAATATCATTTGTACGATTGCCAATCGCGGATATTATTTTACACCACACGTCATTCGTTCTATTGAAGGAGATACTTCATTTGTGAAGAAGTGGACAGAGAAGCACTACACGAAAGTTGTGAAGCGTGAGTATTATGAGAACGTAATTGAAGGTATGGCGCTTACAATGACCGCCGGTACAGGTCGCGGAGTACAGATTCCCGGTTTTGAAATGTGTGGCAAGACAGGGACAGCGCAAAATCCGCATGGAGATGATCACTCGGTGTTTGTCATGTTCGGTCCGCGCAACAATCCTAAAATTGCCATTGCTGTACTTGTAGAGAATGCTGGTTTCGGAGCTACATATGCTGCGCCAATTGCAAGTTTGATGGTTGAGCAATACCTCACTGGAAAAGTGTTGCGTAAGGATATTGAACAACGCATGATTGAAAGTGATCTCATTCACAAGAAACCAGGCATGAAAATTCCAACTGATTAATCATGCGCGAAAAAAGCGAACGCTTACTACACAGTGTAGATTGGTTCATTGTAATCATCTTCGTGCTGCTCGTAATTATGGGTTGGTTCAATATTTATTCTGCGGTATACGACGAACAGAAGAGCGATATTTTCAATTTCAAGCGATTGGAAAGTAAGCAGTTGATGTTTGCTGTTATATCCATTGTGCTTGCATTTTCGATAATGGTTATCGATGCGTCGTTTTTCACTGCTACGGCATTCTACTTGTACGGAGGAGTTTTGCTACTCAATATTATTGTGGCCTTCGCTGGTGCGGATATCAAAGGAAGTAGGTCGTGGTTAAGATGGGTGGATTCAGTTTCCAGCCTGCTGAGTTTGCAAAATGGGCTACGGCATTGGCGCTGGCCAAATTTCTCAGTGGATTAAACCGTCCCGACTTGAAGAAAGCGTTAGGTGTTTCACTGGCTATTATTGGTATTCCTGTTTTCATCATGATATTGCTACAACGTGAAACTGGAGTAGCATTGGTATTCGGAGCAATGGTACTTGTACTTTATAGAGAAGGTTTAGTGGCAGGATGGATATTGCTCGTAGGGTTGGCGTCCGTATTAATGATGGTGTTCGGCATCAAGTATGGAGAAATCAGATTGATCCTGTTTTTCTGTATGGCGGGAATTGGTTTTTCAAGATTCCTTTTTATTAGAAAGAAAACGATGCGACAAATACTTTTTACGCTTGCTGCTTTGACGTACTTCGGAGGAATCATGTTTGTAGCTGGATACGCCGTTTCCAAAATGCCGGATCACCAAGCAGGACGTATTAAGGTGTGGCTAGGATTGCCAGTATCGCAAGAGATTCAGGATCGTTACGGTTACAATACCAAGCAGTCGCTCATTGCCATTGGTTCTGGCGGTATGGAGGGGAAAGGATATCTCGATGGCACGCAAACAAAATTCCGATTTGTACCTGAGCAAGAAACTGATTTTATCTTTTGTACTGTTGGTGAAGAGTGGGGATTCATTGGCAGTACCGCGGTTGTATTGCTTTATTCGATGCTTATTATTCGCATCATCGTATTGTCTGAAAGGCAACGATCTGATTTCACAAGGATCTATGGTTATGCCGTGGCTGGAATTTTCCTCTTTCACTTATTGGTGAACGTGGGAATGACCATTGGGATTTTGCCTGTAATAGGCATTCCTTTACCGTTCTTCAGTTATGGCGGTTCTTCCTTGATCAGTTTTACAATCCTCCTCGCGATTTTCGTAAAACTTGATTCGCAACGATTGTTGATCCTCCGTTAAGGCCTCAATAGGAATTCTTCTTCAGCAGACCCAAAGTAATAATTGTAATTCCTCCCGTGAATAGTAGATACACGGTGAAAAATGCCCACACATGCCCAGTAATGACTACGGGGTCAAATCCAGTGTGATCTGCTTCTAGCGTTTGGAATAAGCCGATGGAATGCAGTAGCCAGAAAATGGGAATAATGGTGGCGTGTATGATGAACGACCACGACATAAAACCAGAAAATCGTCCTTTGATTCTGAAAAATTTTCGAAAAACATACCATACGACGTATGCGTACAATGGAGAGAGACAAACTAGATCCAGCAAGGAGAATGGAACCAGAAAAAGATTCATGCCGAAAAAGTACAAAAAAGGTCGCCTGTTGGGGCGACCTTTTCAATTCAATTATTAACCGTTAGAAATGCTTTGCGCGGTTATCAATGATATTTGCGTCTTCACGCAGAACATCACCTGTTGCGCCATCTGCGCGTGATGAAATACCTTGAATCAAACGAGTTTGTTGTCCTTTTACATCAACTAATGGTTCTGCTGGAGTTACTGCTTCCAATACTACAACATATACACCCATTGTTCCTTTGATCGGAGCAGACATTTGACCCGCTTTCATTGTTGACATCATCGCTACAACATCACCTTCGTAACCAGCACCCTGAATATAAGGGGCAGCGAAAGTTACGTTAGCACCAGGCTGAGCAGTCAATTTAGCGTTAGCAGCCCAAACATCGATAGTTGCGCCTTTCGCCTTATTGAGTTCTTCAGTGAACATTGCGGCTTTCTTCTGCTTGCGCACTTCTAGTTCGCAGATTTCACGCACATCCTCAAAAGGTTTGAATCCTTTTTCAAGCACTTTCGCCAGCTTACAAACTACGTAACGCTCACCGCTTTGGAATGGCTGAGAAATTGAACCTTCTACGCTTTCCTCGTCGTACATCCAGCGAACGATATCGCGAGCATTCTCAAGACCATTGATTACCTTGGAATTCTCTTGAATATCGCCAGCTTTAAGGAGGTTCAAGTTGTCTTTCTTCACTGCTGCATCAAATGAGGATGCAGTGTTATTTACTCCAGCAAATTGGGATGCTTTATTGAAGATGCCATTGATCGTAGCTTCAGAAGGAACTACTTTCTTGTTCACAGCAACTACCTGTACTTTGCGGCTAGGAGCAGTTTTGTCAAGAACCTGTATTACGTGATACCCGAAATCAGTTTCAGTAACTACTGTTTCACCTTTGGGGTTGTTAAAACCAGCGTCTTTGAAAGGCTGAACAAATCCACTCTCTTCAGTGAACCAGCCATAATCTCCTTTGTTTCCTGTTCCAGGACCGCCGTTCGATTTTGAACCCGGGTCGTCTGTGAATTTCTCTACGAGATCTTCCATTTTCGCTCCGCGCTTGATTGCTTTCTGCAAGCTGTCCGCTTTCGCTTTTGCTTGTTCTTTTGTACGCGTAATTTCTGGTGCAGCACTTGCTCCGCCTTTGTAAGCGATCAAAATGTGACGCACTTTCACAGAGTCAGCAGAAGTTTTTTGTCCTACAACTTTGAAGATGGTGATGTTCTCACCTTGGTTAAATGGACCAAGAACTTCGCCTGGATTCGCTTTCAAGAAAGCGCTATCTGACCCAACTGGGAATGTTCCAGAGCGGAGATATTGCTTAGCATACATTCCATCGTCAGAGTGCGACATTACAAACATTGAATCGTCTGCAGATTTGGTTGATGCTTTGAAATCAGACATCATCACTTCCATATCCTTACGCTGATTAGCGATATCATCCGCAGAAGGGAAAATATCGAATGCTACGTACTCAATTCCACGTTGCGCATCACGCTGTTTGAACTTATACTGGTTTGCCTGATAGTACTCCTGCAATTCCTGATCTGTGCAAGCAATTGTAGAATCAGCAACATCGCTGTAGCGCTTAACAATAAACTTGAAATTGTACTTTGTGTTTTCGTCTTTATATTCGTATTTCGCTTGTGCAGTAGTTACGTACATCCCCTTGCGAACAAGCTGATTGTATTTCTCACGAAGCAAGAACTTGCGCATATCTTTTTCGATTGCAGCCCACTGTGTTTCTTGTTCAGGGGTCATTTTGCCAACGAACTCGCGAATTTTTGCACCGCTCAATTGTCCGTCTGGACCAGCGAATTGAGGAGAAATCATTCCGGTCTGACGATCTTGGAAATATTGATTCATGTACTGAGAAGGCTGGTTGCCCATCATTTGCTCAGCGAGTTCATCAACAGTAATTGAAATACCGAGTGCCGTGTATTGCGGCTCATATACGTATTTGTCAATCATCTCTTGCCAAACACCTTCCTGAATCTGCTGTGTTTCCTGCTCGGACAGTTGACGATCTCCAGTGTATTCTGCGACTTTGTTGTTGAACTCGCTTACGCTGATGTCGTTACCGTTGATTTCACCAACATCGGAAACGCTCGTTCTTCCGCCACGTCTTCCACCATTGATTAGGTCTGTAAGTACGAATGCGAGAAGCGCAAGGAAGATAACTCCTACGAGAAGTCCTACATGCGATCGGATACGAGAAAGAATTGTGGTGTGCTCTTCTTTCTTAGTTGCTGGTTTTGTTGGTTTTTCTGAAGCCATACTATTCTATAATTCGGGACGCGAATATACAACATAGAAAGGAATCTCCGAAGGATTCCTTGTTGCTGTCTGTTAAAACTTGAAAATCAGGGATATGGATCTATTTTCCAGGAGCTTCTGAGGACTGTTTTTTGGCTTCTCGCTCTACCTTACGGTTGAACATTCTGCGCATGTTATACATAACCGCACAAAACAGAGTTATCATCAAGCAGAATACCGCGTTGTCTGTGGCGCCTGTGAATCCCATATAGACTGTAGTGATGAGCGAAAGAATGGCCATTACCATCCACAATATTTCTGTAATCCGAAGGTATTTTTTCATTGTTAGTGACTTTATTCGTTCAGCAAAATGGTGCCGGTAATGTCTTTGATTTCGTACTCTGTAAATGTTTCGTCTGATTCCAACCCATTGCCCATGATCACTTGATCTACCGTGGTAATTTTAACGAAAGCATCGGTATAAATTTTCCGTCGCTTGCCATCCCATGTAAGCTTTTCGGTATTCAACTGTTCACCCTTGACATTGACGACTACCACATCCTGTTTGGCCACCATGATTTGTTCTTTGTCGCGACGTTCGGCATAATCTGCTTTCAGAGAACTATTGACTTTTGCACTGTCATCGTAGAATTCAACGAATACGCCTTTTGGGAAAATGGTCTTCGGATAAATTCCTCCATAGTCCTCTACCAATGGAGACGTCATGTGAATCTTCAACCGTGCAGAGTCTGAATACATCATATTCACATTCTGCGTAGTAAGAAGCGGAAAGCTGTCTTTCTTTGTTACCGCGTTCACTTCAACGGGGTCATTCTTGCAAGATGATCCTGCAATGATCAGGTAAAGCGCAAAGCATAATGTGAACGTACTGCGCATTCGGAATAAAGATTAATCGAGCTTGTAACGCATGAACCATCTATCGTTGATGGTTAGACCTAACGTTGCGCGAATGAAAGATTCTTTCAGTAATCCTCCGTCTGTTGTTCCGCGCTGACCTGCTTCAATGTTAAGGCTCACACGCGATACGGGCTCGCCCATGCGTGTACGATACGGCAACGGGAATGCCATTCCGAAATTAACCGTCATTTCAGTCAGGCGAATACTGTTGAGTTCAAGATAAGATTCGTACCACCGCAAACCCAAGCGGTACTGCGTTGCGCCCATGAAATTACCGCGACCGGCAAGTTTCGGTTGAAATTGAAAACCAGCTGTAATGCGTTGGCTGTTTTTAAGTCCGACCACATTACCGAGGTAGCGATAATCTTCCCACATCTGCACGGTATAGTCAGCCTGGAACATCCACTTGTAATCTTTCTTGAGCGCGAATCCGAATCCGCCCATCATGGGCAACGTAACACGTCCAGGAACTCCAAGGTTATTGGCAATGGTGTCCTTGATTAATTCGGTAGTTCCAATTTGTTTATAGGTCTGTGCGAGCAAATCATACGATACGTTGATGTCCATTGGTGCAGCGAAGACTGCACCGAATGTAATACGCACTCCGGGCTGATGAATGAACAACTGAGCTGTGTCTATACCTTTCGCGTTTCTGAAATAATATCGGTTTCCGAAAACTTTTGTGTTTGTAACAAGCGTATCCGGTAAGCTGATGTATGCCGGGTTTAACGTTAACGGAAAACGGAAAGTATATTGGAGTCCGGCACTTGCGTATACATCCTTGAATGTGGTGTATTTTGTAATTTTTGTATTGAATGTTTGAAGGGAATCCGGGAATACATCGCGACGAATATTGATTAATGATCCAAACAGATAAGACACATTCACACCAACCGAAATGTTCGACAAATGATTGCGCAATTTCATTTTCGATTTAATTGCGTTTGTGTCATTTGCAGCGACTAATGCATCATAACGGTCTGAAAGCAAGTAACGGCGAGGCATCCATCCGAAAGGACGAATCGCGTGAGCCATAAATGCCTGACTTATTCCGCCGGAACCTTCGTATTTGTATTGAACGGAACCGATGTTTTGGATTGAATCATTTGCAGCTACGTTATAGCCAACGGTTGAATAGGGAATCAATCCGAATGCAGCACCCCAGTATTTATTTACTGGAAACGCCATTGCAAAGTGACTTAAAGAGGTACGGTTAAACACTCCTGAAGTAGTAGAATTTTCAACCTTAACGGTGTTGCTGGTGATTCCAATTTCATAATTCACCAACGGGTGCGAAGAAAGTGAGGCCGGGTTCGCAAGATTGATGTACTGAGGAATCAAAGAGTCGTTACGCAATCCGATTCCTCCTCCGCCCATCGCAGTATTGATGAGTCCGCCACCGAATTGGAATTCACCTAACCCATAACGAGAATACGGAGATACAGTAGAAAGAACAGACGGATTTTGCGCATGCAACGATAACGAGCAAAGCAGAATAACAACCGCCGTAAGAAAACGCGAGTGTATTTTATCGGATAAGGCGGTTGGCCACATTATAATTCAAGATTGTATTTAACCCTTCTGCAACGAGTTCAGGGCGTGCAAAGATGCCATTTTTCAAGGCTTCTGCCAAAAAACTCCCATCACCGCCCGAAACAACAATTTTCAAGTCGGTGTAAATGGTCGAATATTCGGCAATCATTCCCTTTACTTCAAGTATTGCTCCGTGCAAAGCGCCACTACGAATTGATGTTTCAGTAGAATTTCCAATTAATGGTTGATGTCCTTCCATTTTTACCAGCGGTAGTTTTCCGGTGAACTCATGCATCGACTGCAACCGCATATGGATGCCAGGTGAAATAGCTCCTCCACGGAACGCACCTGATTTGTCAATGAAGTTGTATGTAATACAAGTTCCAGCCACTATGACCAAGACGTTACCACCCTCAGAAAGTTGCCACCCCGCTAATGATGCTGCGATACGATCCGGGCCTAAAGTTTCTGCAGTTATATATTCTATTTTCAGTGGGGTAGGTGTGTTTCCATCAAATACCACGCAAAGTGCTCGCCGGCGCAATACTGCCGTCAGTTCAGAATCTATCTCAACAACAGAACTGATAATTGACCCCGAAAATGTTTCCGCCTCTGTAGCCGCAATGATCTTGCTCCAATCTTGTCCCGGAATATTTGTACTACGGAGAATTTTTTTATCAGTGAAAACGTACAGTTTGGTGCTGTGATTACCGATGTCGATTACCAGATTCGAAGACATATTGCAAATGTAACTATATCTGTACTTGTGAGCGTTGAACGTACTTGCCAATAAAAGTGAATGTGTATTTTTATACTAGCAGTAATTCCGTTATCATGAAGAAGATGTCATCTAAATTCGGAGAGAAGAAAATGAGTACCGTAGCAGTCAAGCGCAAGTCTGTTCGGTCAACGGCTAATCGTTCGGTGAAGGCTGTGCAATCTGCTAAAAAGAAAGATGCCGTTCAGTTTTCAGCAATTCTTGAAGTTAGAAAACAGGTTGGCGGTGGACATTTTGTTAGCGTGCCATCAGAGGTTACAGCGTTTTTCGGAAAGAAAGGGCGAACGCGTATATTGGGAACGATGAATGGGGTGGAAATTGATCGTGCTTTGATTCCGAATGGAGAAGGTGGGCACGAGATTATTATCGGAACCGACGTTCGCAAGAAAACGAAAGCGGAACCTGGCGAAAAAGTAGTATTCGAAATCTATCGGAATCCAAATCCGGATGAAGTTGAAATTCCGCAGGAACTCATGGCTGCTATTGAATTGGAGCCAGTTGCTATGGCGAAATTTGCGAAGATGACGCCCAGCATGAAACGTAATATGGCTTACTGGGTAGATAGTGGAAAATTGCCCGAAACACGTGTGAAAAGAGCTGTAGAAATTCTAAATAGGATAATGAACGGAAGTATTTTCGGCGGTCGTAAAATTGCTTGAGGGTAGTTTATATTTTTTGAGTAGTGACAAAAAAATCCCGGCGAAATCACCGGGAGAATCATTGGGGGCAATGTGAGATTATTACTGCGCGAGCCGCTTAATTATTCAGTTGTTTTCTTGTCTTGAACAGCAACGCGCACATCCTGAGCCAGTGCTTTCAGATCTTGCATTCCTTTACGAATACGTGTGCCGGCTGCTTTATTTCCTTTGACAAAGAATTTTTCAAAATCAGGTTCGAGGCTTTTCATCAGCTCGAGAATTGCATTGTATTTTTCCATAGAGGTAAAGTTTGTGAGGGTTACGAATGTTAATGCAGGTACAATTTATAAAAAAAACCTGCGAAATCAAGGGAATTCGTAAGATTTCAAGAACCGGCAGATTTTTTAATTCGCTGAAAATCAATCAAAAGGGATTTTTATTTGATTGTTAAAGTTTGTTGCGCTTGTCCGAAAAGTGTGTTTTTGATCCACTATTGAGGATAGGACACGTGAATTCCTTGGACTAAATTGGGCTCGATCAACACTGATCAAAAAAAAAGGACCTCGAGTGAGATCCTTTTTAGTGGTGGTTCGGGGCGGAATTGAACCGCCGACACATAGATTTTCAGTCTATTGCTCTACCAACTGAGCTACCGAACCAATACCGTATGAACTTTTTCCCTTACAAAGCGATCAAACTTTTGCCTGTCGGGGGCGCAAATGTAAAGAAATATTTCGTTTCACAAAAAAACAGAACATTTCTCTGAATTATTCTCCCATTTCACCAATAATCTTCTTGACTTCCTCTTCGGTAAGTCGGAGTTTCGCTCTACAAAGTGTAATTAATTGAGATGCACGTTTGAGTTTGGTGGTGAGTTCATCAACAGCAATTGACTCATTCTCAATTTCGTGTGCAATTTCATTGAGTTCATTCAATGCTTCGTTGTATGAAATGTCTTTACTCATTTTCTGTTTTTTTAGTTTCTGTGATAGTGGCATTGGCTGCTCCGTCTTCAAAAACAATGCTTACCTGATCGCCGATATTTAACTTTTCTGTGGAGCTGATTAAGGCATTGTTTTTCATGACCATGGCATAGCCGCGTTTCAGGAGAACAGTGGGATCGAGCAGTCTGAATTTCTCCTCCAGCCGCTCCATGGCATGATTTTGCTTATACAATAGGCGATCTGTGTAACCCGACATCAGCAATCGTTGTTCTGAAAGCTTGTTGCCTGCAGAAGTTATTCGTTTAGTAGCGACAGAACGCAGATTTTCTTTTACGCGTTCCAGATGATTACTGCGCAAATGAATAAGATCAACTGCGCCGCTATTAATCTTGGTTCCTGCGTGATCGAGTTTACGATGCAATAACGCAATCAAGTGTTGTGTGCGAAGGATAATCATTTCGCGCAGGGCTTCAACTTCTTCTTCGAAGGTGCGATTATGGTCAATAATATATTCTGCAGCTTGCGTAGGTGTTTTTACAGAAGTATGTACAACAAGGTCGGCAACACTTTCATTTTTCAAGTGACCAATGCCCGCAATAACCGGAATCGGAAAGCGAGCAAGTGCCAAAGCAAGGCGAAACTGGTCGAAAGGAAGAAGGTCGCTTTGTGCACCACCGCCACGAATAAGGACAACAACATCCACTTTGCTGCCATTCTGAATGTCATTGTAAATAGAGATCAATTGATCTCGCATCGACTCTGCCGCTTTTTCACCCTGCAGAATGCTGAAGTAAGTTTGAATGGCAAATCGGTATCCGAACGGATTATTTGTGAGTGCGTGTACGAAGTCTTGATATCCGGCTGCGGAGGCTGAAGTAATCACCGCAATATTCTGAATGACTTCAGGAAGATCTTCGCGCTTATTGGGAGTATCGAATTTTCCATCCTCTAGCCGAATTCCTTTTTGTGCAGCTAGCTGTGCAATAGTGTGGCGACGATGCAGTTCCAATTGACCCAGCATGTGCTGCGAATCAATATCGAATAACTGCAGCGACAATCCATGTGTTGGATGGAAAGTTACACCTGCGCGAACGAGCACTTGCATGCCTTTGTCTGCACGCTTACCCGTAATGTCTTCGAAATTTCGAAATGCAGCAATGGCTTCTCTTCTCCACACGCTTGCTCGAATACGTGCGATAATATCTTCCCCAGCGCCTGACTTTTCAGCCAGTTCAAAGTAGATATATTCTCCTCTTTCATTACGTTCTTTGATTTCCGCCAGAATCCACCACGTCTTTTCACCAAGCGCAGTGCGCAATGCGTCATCCACAAGATTTAATAACTCTGAAAGACGTATGTATCCGTTCGTACTCACAATCAAATATACATTAACAGGATAGGATGATGTTAGAACAAATACTTGTAAACGAGAAAATAATTGGTTCTCTGGCGATTAATCTTTTATGCCATCCGCACTAATGGAGCTAAGAAAAGCACAACATGTGAGAAAAGCCAAATCAGAAATAGTGGCAGAGTGATTGAACATTTCATTTGCACCTGCATTTGTAGTCCGGCAAAATGAAATAGGAAACCTCCAAAAAACCAAGTGAAGTAAGAAAGAAATTCTGGACGACCCGATTCCCATACGATGAAATCAAGAAATGGCGCATTCGCACAAAGAAATATAGAGGCGGTGAGTACGAACAATCCACCCAATAGTGCGCGAACGTAAATGGAAGACGAGAACTTCTCAGTGTACGAAAATGTAAACAGAACAGGAAGAAGCCATAGGAGTCCACTCAGAACAGGCACTTCACCAAGGCGAGGCCCAAGAGCATTTCCAAGTGAAATTTCACCCAAAGGTTTACCTGTTTTTTGTGCAACAACAAAGAGTCCGGTAGAAACGGCGAATACGAGAATCATGTATCGAATTTCCATTCCGCTAGGACGATCTGCAAATAAGAGAAATATTACAAACAGTATAACTAGCCACAGCGGGTTCGTGAAGTGTGAAACTGACTCCGATGTTAATTCGAAATATACAGCAATGGCAGAAATAAGGGCTGCGATTACAATTCCAGAGATATTGAACCGTTGTTTGAGTAATGGTGAACTCACTAGGATGATATTAGGAATTATTAATTTTTGCCAAAGGTACCGCATCGTCCACTATTTCACTAAGTGAACCTTGAAATACATAGAAAACTGGTCTACATTTACAGTACCCCATGAAAATGTCCAAGCTAAATTGGTTGGTGTTATTGTTCCTAACAGTTTCTGTTGGTGTAGTAGTTTCTTGCCGCAATAATAACATGACTGTTGAGCAAGTTGGCGCTTCATCTATTCCAGAAGATTCGATTACAACATCGTACACTGTAGCTATGCCGGATAAGAACGGGGAAGGATTGCGTATGACATATACGTTCTACGACATGAAGCGCGCAGATACAGGAACATTCAAAATGACACACGTTTACATGCATTATACTGGTACGGATGATACCACTGTTGTGAATGGAACATGGCGCTTGTTTGATACCGACAGTGGTAAGTATATAATTGCTTGGTCGGGAAGAGGAATAAAACGCTTTGATTATTCTGGCAATTGGAATATTATAACCTTGAATACTGATTCAGCGTTGGCGGATACCGGCAAAGTCTTGCTTCGACAAAAAAGCGTCAACAATCTTCACAATTCGACTGTTGTGTTGGAGGGAAAAGTGTTTTTTAATTCTTATAAGACGGCCTATTTCATTGATGAGAATAATGACACACTTCCTATTTTGAAAATATCTTCTTTCGGAGATTTGGTGGCGTTGAATGATTCTGTTCCGTTGAATTCTCCAGAGGTAAAGGCGGTTGAGTTTGCAGGGATTATTCAGATTAGAATGGCAATGGATGGAAGAAGTACTTCGCGATCTGTTATTGTGGAGGAAATTCGGAAAGTGAAGAGATGATTTTTTTGTAGAGAAATTACTTGCTCTTATTGATCATCCACACACCACTTAATATTCCCAATATACAAACAGCGTGGTACCATGTTACCTGCTCTCCGTCGAACATTCCCCACAGCATAGCTACGATTGGAATCGCGTAAGTAACTGATGCAGCGAAAAGGGTTCCGGCTTCTCGTATGAGAATGTTGTATACAATAACGCTTAGTGCTGTTCCGAAAATGGCGAGTATCGCAACAAATCCTAAGCTGTGCATGGCCAATGGATGAGTGCGCAACACGTGCACAAAATCAGTAGAGAACAAGTAAACAATTGCAAGCGGTCCAACAATACTAAGTGCAAGCAATGTGATACTGATTGCGTTTAGGTGACTGAGTTTTGATTTGATTATGTTCACGCTAAAGCCATATCCCACAGTAGCGAGAATCACCAATCCTCCTCCGAGCAATGCATTGGCATTTGATTGTTTGTCTCCACCAATAAGCAGAAGCCCAATGGTTGCAACAAGTCCGATGAAAATTCCAATGACTTGTAGTCCAGTAACTCTCACGCGAAAGATGAGCAGACCAGTAATTAAGGTGAATACAGGAGTAAGCGAATTGAGCATTCCGGTAAGCGCGGAGCTGATCAATGTTTCTGCTTTTGTGAACAAGAATGCTGGAATTAGATTGCCGAGAAATCCCATCCCTGCAGCTGCTTTCCAGTTGCTCCACAGTTCTTTGCTGTAATGCTTAAGGCCAAGCGGTAGTAGAAACAAAAAAGCCATACTTATGCGCATAGCGGCAACTTGGCTGCTTGAAAATGCGTCCAATCCTCTTTTCATCAGGATAAAGGAGCTACCCCAAGTAAGTGCGAGTGCAATAAAAATAACCCAATTCAATACCGACTTACCTGACATGGTGCAAAGGTAGAATTACTTTGGAGACACGTTGCGGATGGTCTCGGGTATTGTAACTTTAAGGATTAAATCTTCATAGCTATGGCACTTCAAGAATTGAACTTTCATGTTACGGGAATGACCTGCGGACATTGCGTGAATGCAGTCAAATCGGCGATTGAAGAATTGGAAGGCATTCAAAATGTTCAGCTTGAACTTGCTTCTGGAAAGGGAGTTCTTCGCATAAACAATCTAGAAGTTAGCGTAGAACAAATCCTGAATCAAGTGAACGAGATGGGAGCCTATCACGCAGAAATATTACCTCAATAAGATGATCAGCTATCCTATTTACGCGGCAGGTGCGTTTGTAACTACATCTCAGGAGTTGGAAGTAAAGCAGCCGTATGACGGCACTGTAATTGCTCGAACATGGTTGGCAGATGCAGATGTGTTGGAGAAGTGTATCGTTGCAGCACAGCTAGCTCAATTTGCAATGAAGCATTTGAGCTCCGCAAAGAAATATTCGATTCTTAATAAGATTAGTTCTACAATTTCAGAAAACAGACAGCAGCTTGCTACAGTTTTGTGCAAAGAATCGGGTAAGCCAATGCGTTATGCTTTGTCAGAAGTTGATCGTGCTGCACAAACATTTCTCGTTGCAGCTGAGGAAGCAAAGCGATTGCCTAAAGAGTTTATTTCCCTCGACTGGACAACAGCAGGGGAGCGTAAAGAAGGACTTGTAAAATATTTTCCTATCGGAATTGTTGCGGGAATAGCACCGTTCAATTTTCCAATGAACCTGGCTGTGCATAAGATTGCTCCTGCCATAGCAGCCGGTTGTCCAATTATTCTGAAGCCGGCATCTTCAACACCATTGTCAATGCTAGAGTTGGCAAGAATAATTGACGCTTCTGAATTACCCAAGGGCGCTGTCTCGATTTTACCAATGACGCGCGCTGTGGGAAATCAATTGGTGACTGATGAGCGCTTCTCTCTACTTTCATTTACAGGTTCTCCTGAAGTAGGTTGGGAAATGAAGAAGAATGCCGGAAAGAAGAAAGTTGTTCTTGAGCTAGGTGGTAATGCAGGCGTTATTATTTCGCGTACTGCTGATCTGGAATTAGCGTTGACTAAATCAATCGTCGGAGCGTATTCGTATTCTGGACAGATTTGTATTCACGCACAGCGATTCTTCGTTCAAACCTCTTTGTACAATGCATTTACGAAGCAGTTTTCAGAACGAGCACTTGCATTAAAGCGGGGCAGACCAGAAGATCCATCTACTGAAATTTCGGAAATGATTGATGTAGAAAATGCGAAGCGTGTGGAGTCGTGGATCAAAGAAGCGGTGGCGGGAGGTGCAAAGTTGCTATGCGGTGGAATTAGGGATGGAGCCTACTTTATGCCCACTGCAGTTACCAATACGAAAGTGGAAATGAAAGTGTGTTCAGAAGAGATCTTTGGTCCTGTTGTAACGATAGAGCCATATGATAATTTCAGTGATGCCGTTCGCATGATCAATGATTCTCGATTTGGACTTCAGGCGGGTGTTTTTACAAATGATTTGCAGGAATGTGAACAGGCATTCAATGAGATTGAAGCAGGAGGAGTGATCATCAATGATGTTCCAACTTTCCGCGTTGATCATATGCCATATGGTGGAATCAAAGATTCAGGCATGGGGCGGGAAGGTGTGAAATATGCAATCCTCGATATGATGGAAGCTAAAATTCTTGTGAAATGATTCGGATTGCAACCAAAGAAGATCGAACTCGTGCTATCCAGGTATTAGCAGCATCTTTTGACACTAATCCGGCTGTAAATGACACAATTATTCCAGATAGAAAACGCGATCAGCGATTGAATGCGTTGATGGAGTATGTTTTCGGTACTGGTTTTGCACGAGATGGCGTGTTCGTTACTGATGATATTTCTGGGGTAGTGGTAGTGTATGATCCAGTCACGTACCGCTCGAAATTTTCTGACTCGATACGGCAAATGAAACTCGTGCACCGAAGTATGGGCTGGTCCCGCATGCGTTACGCTGCAGCGAAAGACAAGAAGATGGCCGGTTTTCGTCCTTCAACACCGCATCTCTATTTGCAAATGATAGGCATTGATCCGCAATCGCAAGGGAAGGGAATAGGTTCAAAGCTAATTCAGTTTATACAAAAGAAATCGCAACAAGAGGATAAGCCAGTGTATTTGGAAACTTCAGTTCTGAAAAACGTTGAAATGTATTTGCGGAAGGGATTTGTGATCCACGGGGACTGGAAAATCCGAGATAATTATCATGTACATTTTATGCACTGGAAGAAGTAAACGGAATTATTCAGGTTTTTGCCTTCTGATAATTTTCCCGAACAAAGCGGGGAAGTGACGCTTGATCCAAACTGCTTTTATTTCTTTACCGCCAATAAGAATTTCTTCTTTATTCCTCCTCATCGCATCAAGTATAATGCGTGCACATTCAGCAGAAGGCATTCCTTCTTCCTGACTTTTATCCATCACGTTATGCGTAGATCCATCACCTTTCAGTGCGTGAATAGAAATGTTAGATTGAATCTTCCCTGGAACGGCAATTAGCACTTTGATACCTTCGGCTTCCGTTTCCAACCGCAGCGCTTCAAAGAATCCTTGAAGTGCGTGCTTAGAAGCAGAGTAGGCCGTGCGAAACCAAAATCCGAATTTTCCAGCGATACTGCTAATGACAACAATGTGTCCACTTTTCTGCTGGAGCATGAATGGAAGAATACTTTTCGTCAGGGCGATTTGACCGAAATAATTTACTTCCATTATTTTGCGATCTATTTCCAAAGGAGAATCTTTGGCCAATGCGCGTTGAGAAATGCCGCCGTTGTTCACTAGGATATCTATTCGGCCGAATTTATCAATGACCGATTGTGTCTTCTCAGCAATGTTTTCCATTGCCGATAAATCCAAAGGAAGAATCAAACACTGAGTAGAAATTCCGCATTCCAAGGCCACGCGGTCAAGTTCGTCTTTTCGTCTAGCGGACAATACTAACGTTGCTCCTTCTTTCGCAAATGCACGAACGAGTGCTTCTCCAATTCCTGAAGACGCGCCGGTAATCCACACAACTTTATTATTGAAACTCATTCGATGGGAGAATTATTCCTCCATTGCTTTGAAGTTGAAACGAATTATCCCTACTGCAAACGACAAGTTAGGATTATCAGATTTTGCAAAGTAGGTCAGAACATCTCCTGTTGCCAAGCCGATTTCAAGGAAACCAAGTGGTCCTATTGTGAAGCCTGCTGGTACATTCCATCCAAGTTCTTTGTTGCCTGAGAATCCTGCATGGAAGCGAAGCATTTCTGCGAGTTTAATTTCTGCTCCTACAGCAACATAAGGAGATGAAATATTATAGGCCGTTTTGTTCAGCGGAACAACAACATCAGCACCGAGGTTAATTCGTTCTCCAACAGTCATTCCATATCCCAAACGCATACGTCCTGGAAGATTGGTAACATATGCTGCACCCGCTTCGTATTTCATCACATCGCCAAGCAGGTAACTCGCCTGACTGCTCATATCCCATGAGTTTAGTCCGGTAGTCGTGCTATCCAAAGCTGGCATCACCGTGTCACTAGCTATTAGCAAGTTTGATTGCCAGTCTATTTTACCTAAATCTGTGAATGAAATGGCGGCGCGAATTTTCTCATTGAAAGTCGCTGAGAATCCGAAATCAATTGCGGTTCCCTGTCCAACTGAATTGAATAACTCGGATGATTTTGTAGGATTGAAGTTTTGAATACTTCCGTAGTCTACTTGGTATGTTGTGGTTAATGACGTGTGCCCGACCAATGTTCCATCTCCAATTTTGGCATCAACATTTCCTAATCCCCACAACATCTTAAACCCGATTCCACCGAAAAATTCGATGGATTGTTTCCCGTCTCCATCTTTGGTTCCGAGTCCGAATAACTTTCTTCCGTAGGCAATGTTTACTTCTCTGTAGTGTAGCATCGACAAGCGAGTGCCATCCAAAAATGAGGACATGTTTTGCCCATAAGCAGATGAATCCAAATATGAAGTTGCATTGAAACCGTTAAACATGATGTCTGCGGCGTTTTGATTTAATGTCACATGGGCAAAGGCACGGTCTCGAACGTTTACAGATAGTCCGCCGAATTTTGGGTAGTACAGTGATGCAGCAAACCAGGTAATGTTGGCGTTGAAATTGAATCCATCTGGAGTAGCAAACATTGTCGCGTACTCATTCTTTTGTTGTTGAGTAAAAGTGTCTGATGGGTGAGTTAGGGCATTTGTAAGTGTTGAAAAATCAAGGGCCCGGGATTGAGCTGCAAATCCAACATTCGCAACAGTGAAAGAGAAGCGATAATTGTTTCTCCAGCCTAGGTTGGAGGGGTTAATTCCAACACATTCGTAGTTAAGAACCATTGCTGTTGCTGTTCCTCCTTTTCCTGTGGCAGTAGGCATACCCATGTCGATCTGAGCGTATCCACTTAGGCTGGTAAGTAGCAGGAATAGTGCGAAGTGAAGCTTCTTCATGTTAAAGAGTGTTTAAACAAAAATATACTTTTTTCTCTGCAACTTCCTATATATGTACCTTTGTGATATGTTCAAATGGGTATGGGTTATCAGCGCAGTGCTCACTTTGTCTTCTTGTGGAGATAAAGCGCAGGATCCTACCCAAAAAGTAACAATGGAAAAACCGTCCGATCTCATTCCAGAAGACAAAATGATTCTTTTGTTAACTGACGTTCATTTGTTGGAGGGAGCAATTGGTTTTAATGTGCCTCGTCCTCCTTCTATGATGCCGAACATCATGAATGGAGAGCAAATACGTCAGGTACCAGCAGTGACAGATCAGAAGTCCATGCCGTATTACGATATCTTCAAAAAGCATGGAGTGACGCGTTTGCAGTTTGAAGAGAGTTTTCGCTGGTATTCGCTGGATACAGAGAAATTCAACTTGATGTACGATGAGGTGATCAATGAATTGGTGCGGAGACAGGCGAAGGAACAGGGTACTCCCGTCGCTCAGCCTGTAGAGCAGGACAGCTAGTTCGATTAATTTCCTTTAGCAAAGTGTACCTGAACGGTGTAAACCGCTAGAGTAGTGTAAGGCACATTCTCCAAAAGTATTCCCTGAAGTTTTCTTGTCACTGCATTTTTCTGGTCTTCGGTGCTTGCATCTACTTGAACCAATTCGATCATTCCGCTTCCGTTTACTTTGAAAGAAACAACTGCAAGTCCGGATCCCAACTCGACTTTCTCCTTTTCTGAGAATACTAGCAAGTTTGAGATACGACGGAATAGGTCGTTGTTGCCTTTGCGCGCATTGTGCGCAAATACTGAGATAGATGTTACTGCGAGCAGAATAATAAGGATGTAGCGTTTCATAGCGTTGATTTTGAACATAGGACATCCGTCGCAGTGAAATAGTTACAGTGTATAGAAAATACTATTGTGAGTCTATTTCAAATTGCAGCACGACAAGCACTCCTACATTATTTGTAGAACGCAGCTATTTCGGGAATCGAGTGTTCAATGTCGCGGTACTGGAATGGAATTACGGTAGTGATTTTATCTCCGCCATACGAAACCGCTTCGGATGCAGCCATTGCGCTTTCTTTTGTGATTCGTGGTATACGACCAGATAGCCCTGCAACTATTTTTTCCAGACGCCACATCACACCCAAAAGTAATGACCCTGCTGCTCTATGAGCTGGTTTATGTCCGAATGCGCTCAAGACTTTATCTCCGAACTCGCGATAACTCATGTTTTTTGCATTCAGCACAAATCGTAGATGTGTGCAATCGCTCTCGAGCAGGAGTATACAAGCGTCAGCAACATCTCGTGCATCAACAAATCCTCCCGATCCTTCAGTGAACCACGAGAAACCTTTCTTGGCCAAGGCGAAAATGGCATTGCTGCTGCGTGTTGGATTACCGGGGCCAATGACGACAGCAGGATTGACAATTACGATATTCATGTCTGAACCATCTCCGTCTAGTCGCGTTTCTTCTGCTGCACGCCAAACTTCACGTTCGCCACTGTATTTGCTGATCGCGTAATAGGAATTCGCTGGGTCGTTTTTCCACCACGTATCTTCATTTATATTTTTCAAATCAATAGTGCGACCCAAAGCAGCTACAGAACTTACATGACAAAATTTTCTCACGCCAGCTTCTACTGCAGCGTTGATCACATTCGCAGTTCCTTCTCCATTCACTTTAAGCATGAGTTCGCGGTCTTTCGGTACGAACGACACCATTGCTGCAACATGGAATACATACGTTACACCTTGCATAGAGTCTTCAAGAGCGAAAGTATCCAAGATGTCGCCATCCACCCATTCAATGCGTTGCATAAGTTGATCTGCATCATTTGAGTAAAAGCGAAAGATGCGCTCAGTGTCAGATGTAGAAGCACCCGGACGCTTCAGTGCGCGCACGTTCTTGCCCTTGGATGTCAATGCGAATGCAATATGTGCGCCGATCATTCCTGTGGCTCCGGTGATGAGAATCATGGCGTAAAGATAGACAGGAGTACTGAGATTTGTGAATTGAGTATGATCACTGGGGTTTTGATCGAAATTTCTGGTCATATGTCTCATGTCTCATGTCTCACGTCTATATTTGTCGTATGAAAAATTTCATCGAAGAACTCCGTTGGAGACGAATGTTGCAGGACGTAATGCCCGGTACCGAAGAACTGTTGAATAAGGAAATGGTTACAGGGTATATTGGCTTTGATCCAACAGCAGATTCGTTGGGAGTGGGGAATTTAGTTCAGATCATGACCTTGCTACACTTTCAGCAGTGTGGTCACAAGCCAATTGCATTGATCGGAGGTGCAACTGGAATGGTTGGAGATCCTTCAGGAAAATCAGCAGAAAGAAATTTATTGTCGGAAGATATTCTTGCACACAATCAAGCGTGCCAGCAGAAACAACTGGAGCGTTTTCTGAATTTTGATTGCGGAGCGAATTCGGCAGCGCTTGTGAATAATTATGATTGGTTTAAAGGGATTTCGTTCCTTGATTTTATTCGCGATACAGGAAAGCACATCACGGTGAATTACATGATGGCAAAGGATTCTGTTAAAAAACGTATTTCCGGAGAAGATCGGGAAGGAATGTCTTTTACGGAGTTCACCTACCAATTGGTGCAGGGGTACGATTTCTACTATTTGTGGAAACACAACGGTGTGAAATTGCAAATGGGAGGCTCTGATCAGTGGGGAAATATTGTAACCGGAACCGAGTTGATTCGCAGAAAGGATGGTGGAGAGGCTTGGGCATTAACAACTCCGCTCATCAAAAAAGCAGATGGGACCAAATTCGGAAAAACGGAGAGCGGGAACATTTGGCTGGATCCAAAACGCACGTCTCCCTATGAGTTTTACCAGTTTTGGTTGAACGCAGGTGATGAAGATGCCGGAACGTACATTCGCATTTTCACGTTGAAATCGCGTGAAGAAATTGAAGCGTTGGAAGCCAAACACAAAGAAGCGCCACACCTGCGTGAATTACAGAAAGCATTAGCGGAAGATATTACAACACGGGTGCACGGAGCGGAAGAATTGCAAATGGCTATTGCTGCAACGGAAGTGTTGTTCGGAAAAGGCACTATTGATCAGTTGACTTCACTAACAGATAATCAGTTCCTATCTGTATTTGTTGGCGCAGGAGTTCCGGTGAGTGAAGTTCCCAGACCTACATTCTCGGCGGGTGTTTCCATCATTGATTTGGTTACCAAGCATGCCGGCATGACTGCATCGAATGGAGAAGCAATCAAGCTGATCAAAGGAAACGGATTGTCGTTGAACAAAACGAAAGTGACCGACCAGCAATTAGTGGTGAACGCATCGCATCTGCTCAATGGGAAATATATCCTGTTGCAGAAAGGGAAGAAGGATTACTGTTTGGTGAAAGCGGTATAACTGCGATATTTTTAGCAATTACTTCTCGGGTGTACTGTACTTGTCTTGGTATCGTTGATACAGCTCCTGCTGCTCATTGGTTAACTGAAGTTTCTTGCCTTGAATGAAAGCCCATGTGACGTTGTTGGTTTTCATATCCATAATGTCACCTTCTGAAACAATGAGTGTGGCGTCTTTCTTTTCTTCAATAGTTCCCACACGATCACTAATGCCCAGAATTTTGGCGGTGTTCAGTGTAAGAGCAGAAATAGCAGCTTCTTTATTTAGTCCCCATGCCACCGCAGTACCCGCGAGAAACGGGATATTGCGTGCATGAGCTGCCTCCATATCACCTGAGTTCTCAAAGCAGAAAAGTATACCGGCATCTTGAAGCATCTTCGCTGTTTTGTACGGCTGGTTCACGTCATCTTCGTCGCTCGATGGAAGTGAGTGTACGCGAGAGAGCATCACGGAAATATTGTTCTGTTTGAGGAGTTCTGTGCATTTGTAACTGTCGCTGCCCCCTACAATTGCCATTTTGCTGATGGAGAATTTTTTCGAAAACGTTATAGCTTCCGAGATGTCTTTCACAGCATCTGCGTGGATGTACAGATTTTGCGTTCCGTTGAAAATTCCACGCATTGCTTCAAATCGCAGATTCTTTTCTGCGGGAGCCGGTGTAAGGCAGTATGCACGCGCTTCAGCGAAAAACTTCTCCAATTCAGCGCGACGTTCTGCGTACTGCTTGTTTTTTTCATAAGGGGTAGGTCCGTTTTCTGTCCAGTTGCGTGAGTAATACGCAGGCCAGTTCAAGTGAACTCCATCATCTGCTTTCAATGTTGCATCTTCCCAATTCCAGCCATCGAGATTCATCACGGAAGATGTTCCTGAAATGCGACCTCCACGCGGAGTTACTTGTGCAATGAGCACGCCGTTTGTACGCACGGTTGGTGTAATACGCGAATCAGTATTGTATGCCGTCTGTGTACGTACATGCGGATTCATATAGCCAACTTCATTGAAATCTGATGTTGCTCGCACGGCTTCAATTTCTGTAAGTCCTAACGTTGAATTCGGAGCAATGAGTCCGGGGTAAATATGTTTTCCGGCACAATTGATTGTCGTGTCCCACGCTGATTTATCTAATCGAATTACAGTGGCATCACCAACGAGGGTAATTACTCCGTCTTTGAATCCTACAACAGAATTTTCGATGACAGTTCCATTGCCAACATGACAAATTCCGTTCATCAACAAAATGCTCTTTGATTGTTTCTTAGCGGGAATTGGTTGCTGTGCGATCGCCAGGACCGGCAAAGTGAGAATAGAAATGAGCAGTGCTTTTTTCATGGCTGATCGGTGATTATTCTTCTGTATCATCTAAGTAGTTCTCGTCTTCGGTCATGTCTTCACAATCCCAAAGTTTATGTCTTTTTACTTTTACCGGTCGCACCGGATTTCCTTCGTTTTTCTCTGCAATCATCTTCTGTGTAAGACGTGCGCGATCTTCCTGCATTTCAATACGAATCTTCTCATCTTCTTTTGAATCGTACATGACTTTACCGTCTACAATTGTGGTTTCCACTCTCGCATAAACAGAAGTCGGATTGTCAGACCACAGAACAACATCAGCATCCATTCCAACTTTTATCTGCCCCATGTGATTATCGAGATGCAGAAGTTTAGCCGGATTCAAGGTTACCATTTGCAAGGCTTGCGCTTCACTAAGGCCACCGTACTTAATACTCTTCGCAGCTTCCTGGTTAAGTCTTCTGGCCATTTCTGCATCATCGGAATTGATTGCAGTAACAATGCCCATTCTGAAAAGCAGCGCAGCGTTGTATGGAATTGCATCTTTCACTTCATACTTGTACGCCCACCAGTCCGAGAAAGATGATGCCCCGATTCCATGCGCTTTCATTTTATCAGCCACCTTGTAGCCTTCAAGAATATGCGTGAAAGTATTAACATGAAAACCCATTGAATCGGAAACATGGATCAACATATTGATCTCTGACTGAATGTAGGAGTGACATGTAATGAAACGAGAGCCAAGGAGAATTTCTGTTAACGCATCCAGCTCCAGATCGCGACGCGGTGGTGTTGCTTTTTCACGATCTTTCTGTGGCATTGCTTTCCACGCTTCCCATTGTGCATGATATTCTTTGGCGCGCGTGAAATAATCATAATACACTTGCTCAACTCCCATGCGTGTTTGAGGAAACCGTGTGTTTTGGTTATCGCCCCAATTGGATTGTTTTACGTTTTCTCCAAGAGCAAACTTTATGAATCCGGCTGCACCTGCAATTTTCATTTGCTCTGCATTTGCACCCCAGCGCAATTTCACTAATGCCGACTGACCGCCAATAGGATTAGCAGATCCGTGAAGCAACTGTGATGCAGTTACACCACCTGCCAATTGACGATAGATGTTTACATCGTCAGGATTAATTACATCGCCAATACGAACTTCAGCGCTTGAAGCTTGTGTGCCTTCATTTACGCCGCCTGAAATTGCTATGTGCGAGTGCTCATCAATAATACCCGGAGTAAGGTGTTTTCCGGTACCGTCGATTACTAAAGCAAATGCACCTTTTGTAGGGGTGATGTTCGGCGATATGCGTACAATCCTTCCGTCAACGATATACACATCGGTATTTGGAATGATGCTGTCTTTGTCGTTGGAGTTGGTCCATACCGTAACATTCTTAATGAGGATTGCATCATAACGATGCACCAGTCTGTTAAGAATGGATGTGTCTTTCTTGGTGCGTCCGTACGCTGAGAAAGGATAGATAACATCATCCAGCGTTGGAATGTCTTTTAACGTGGTGTCCTTCTCTTTCGGTTTTGGTGTGAACGCAGATGTTTGGGTTGCCATCCAGTCTACCCAAACTCCATCAGGCGTTTGCCCGCGACCGTTCATGAACTTTGTTTCTGCATTAACATTTCCTGAAAGACGAACTGTTCCTACTGCCGAAAGAGAAATGAAAGAAACTGTAACTAATGTTCCATTCACACTTACAAAGGCCGGTTGCTTGGATGAATCAGAGGCAATGACAGTTCCTTTGAATTTGCCCATTTCTCCTTCCACTTTGAGACGCGCAGGATTCATTGACGATACCTTCAGGTCATAGGAACCGCGTATGTCAATTGCGTTATAGTCATTGATGATGTATCGTTTTCCGCGAACCCAGTTTTCATGAATTACTGTTCCTTCCTCGAATACATCACCGCTGGTGATAATAAAATTGGCGAGCATGCCTGCTTTCAAGGCTCCAACTTCATTTTGAATTCCCAACATTTCTGCTGGAGTGGTGGTGAGAGCGCGAAGAGCAACTTTCGGGGTCAATCCATATAGAATTGCCTTACGTAAGCGTGCGAAAAATTCTTTCTTATCTTTTAAATCGCTAGCGGTTAGTGCAAACTTGATGTTGTATTTTTCGAATGCACCCGGATTTAGCGGAGCCAATTCCCAGTGCTTCATGTCTGCGTAATCTACCATTTCTGCATCATATGGATCTTCAAGATCATAAGCATCAGGAAAGTTCAGCGGAAGAATAAAAGAACCATTTGTAGCTTTCATTTCGTCCATGCGCTGATATTCATTGCCACTTCCTTTGAAAATGTATTGCACTTTAAACTCGTCACCTACTTTATCCGCACGCAGTACATTCCATTTGTCTGTAGTTTCAAAAATGGAAGGCAGCGACTGGTTATTGTTCCAAGCATCTAGCGTGAGATTGTATTCGGTTTTATTTTTCGCGGTGCGGTACCAGTCTGCATCGTAATATGTTTGACGCAAGAGCGCAATGGCACCCATAAGTGAACTAGGATATTCCTGTGAAGAAGATCCTTTGTCTAACGAGTAGCACGCTGCAACTTTATCTTTCAACATCGACTTATTGTCTCCGTCTTCAGCATTTAGTGTTGCAACTCCTGCCGTGCCCCGTGCAATACCGTCTTTCGCAAACATCATTACCGTTCCGAATCCGCAAGAGCGATATTCGTCTGCAGCTCCTGAGTTAGCAACAAACGTTTTACTTGCATCTTTTTCCGGTTTCAGGGCATCATTCCATCCGAACGCACCTTCGCGGTTACGATCATACTGCGGATTAGGATCCCATCCACGACGATTTGGCTCCGGCATACCATAGGTTGAATATGGATCAACAAAGGATGGGTAAACATATTTCCCTTTCAAGTCATATGTTATTGCTTCCTTGGGAACAATTACGGCAGCTCCAATGGCAGTGATGCGTCCGTTCTGAACCAACATTGTGCCGTTCTCTATCGCGGTTTCGGGATCGACTTGAATGTGCGCATGTGTGAATGCATAAATGGTGTGATTCGGATCAGGTGCACCATTCGTAGGAAAGGTTGAAACCTGCGCAGTAAGGCTCAGAGTACAAAGCGCGAATAATGTGGAGAATAGTCCTTGTTTCATCAGCTATAATTCGGTCAATAAGAGGCAAATGTATCTTATTTTCAGCTAGAACGGGAAGGGGAAGGATGAACGGTGGGAAAGCCTTGTTTTTCAGTATTTTTGCCTGACTAAAAAACGCCAACACATGAACATACTCTTAGCAGCACATTCCGGATTGCGATGGATTGCACTCCTTTTATTGATCTTCACAGTGATTAAAGCCATTTCAGGACTTACAGGTAAGAAATCGTTTCTGCCAATGGATAAGAAACTGGCCACTTTTACGGTGATGTTCTTTCACATACAGTTGGTTATCGGATTCGCACTTTTTATTGGGAACAAGTGGTATACCCAATTCGGTTCAATGAAAGAACCGGTCATTCGTTTCTTCACAGTGGAGCATACATTAGGTATGCTTATCGCAATTGTGTTGTTAACGATTGGAAGTGCAAAGGCGAAACGTGCTTCGAGCGATGAAAAGAAATTCAAGACTATTGCATGGACTTTTACCATTGCACTGCTTGTTGTTCTTGCATCAATTCCTTGGCCTTTCCGTGAAATGTTCGCCGGTCGTGGTTGGTTTTAAGTTGACTATTATGAGAAAGCATATTCTTTTTTTTATGGGGGTTATTGCTGCAATTGGTTTTGCGGCGTGCGGCAACGCTGCGTCCTCTTCCGAAACTACTTCTGCAAACGCTAAAGCGCTTTCGGGAGAACAGGTGTATAACGACAATTGCGTGATTTGTCACGGAGTTGATGGTAAAGCGCAGATGGCAGGTGCTACGGATTTGTCGACAAGTGTACTCACTCCTGAATCAGCGTCAAATGTGATTGCTAACGGAAGAAACGGCATGCGGTCTTTCGCAACTCAACTCACGAAAGATGAAATTGACGCTGTAGTGAAGCATATTGAATCGTTAAGAAAATAGAAGCGGGGAGAAGAATAGAATGATTGAGAACGAGAAACTTTCGCAGCAGCCGTTAACCGCAGTTCTGGTTGGAGTAATTGACAAGCGGCAAGATGCGGCTATGTTGGAAGAGTATCTCGATGAATTGGCGTTTCTCGCTACCACCGCGCATCTTGTTCCGGTAAAAAGATTCACTCAGCGGCTTGAACATCCGGATCCTAAATTTCACATCGGTTCAGGAAAGGCGCAGGAGATCAAGAAGTATATCTCTGAAAATAACATTGACTATGTGATTTTCGACGATGAACTTTCTCCTTCGCAACAACGGAATCTGGAGAAGGAATTAGGTAAGAAAGTGATGGACAGAAATCTTCTTATCCTGAATATTTTTTCTGATCGCGCAAGAACGTCGCACGCCCGTACGCAAGTGGAGCTTGCCCGAAATCAATATTTACTTCCGCGATTGACCGGATTGTGGACTCACCTTGAGCGACAACGTGGTGGAACAGGAACTCGTGGCGGTTCGGGAGAGAAGGAAATTGAAACGGATCGTCGTAATATTCGCGATAGAATTGCTTTGCTTAAAGAGGAGTTGAAGCATATTGATAAACAAATGGCAACTCAGCGTAAGGGAAGGGGCGAGTTGGTGCGTGTTGCATTGGTTGGCTATACCAACGTGGGTAAGTCAACGATCATGAATGTATTGAGTAAATCGGAAGTATTCGCAGAGAATAAATTATTTGCAACGCTTGACACTACAGTGCGGAAAGTAGTGGTGGGTAACCTTCCGTTCTTATTGAGTGATACAGTAGGATTTATTCGGAAGCTGCCAACGCAATTGGTAGAATCGTTCAAGTCAACGTTAGATGAGACAAGAGAAGCTGATATTCTTTTGCATGTTGTAGATATTTCGCATCCTGGTTTTGAAGATCAGTTGAATGTTGTGAAAACCACATTGACGGAAATCGGTGCTGGTGATAAGCGAACGATTCTTGTGTTCAATAAAATTGACGCGTACCGTGAGCCACCTAAAGAGGAGCACTTGCTCGATCCAACCAAATCTCAAGTTTTGACATTGAAGGAACTTGAGAAAAGTTGGATGAGTAAGATTAATAATCCATGCATATTTATTTCAGCAACCGACAAGGAGAATATCGATTCATTCCGCGCACTGATTTTCGATGAAGTGAAAGCAATACACACCAAGCGTTATCCTTACGATAAGTTGGAGTATTGGGGCGGATAACTTTCATCGGCCACTTTCGTACTTAACTAATCGGCCACTCTACTGTATACCTTTTAGTGTAGCGTAATTTAGGAGTTAGTGTCGGAGAACGTTCTCGTAACATTGATGATTTAGTCTTCTCTTTCGTGTCTGACTTTGGTGAACCTTGAGCAGCCGGATCAGTTTCTTCCGGAATTCCATAGATCACTTTCATCATGCGTTCGTCTCGCAAATAGATATCCGTGTGAATTTCAACATTGCTGTTTGTGTCAACTTCACAGGTAAAGTAGCGAACGTGAATTGGTAAAGGCTTTCTCAGATTGATCTTTCGTTGCGTGTCTTCTTTCACCCAAACATCAAATGTGTCTCGTGGATATTTTACGCTATCATCACGCAACAGAAAATGAGCAAGGTCCATGTACTTTTCCAATCGCATACAACCATGACTATATGCGCGCGTCTCTGTTTTGAAATATTTCTTCGCGTTGGTGTCGTGCATGTAAACGGAATGAGGGTTATTGAATTCGAATTTCATGATTCCGAGTGCATTGTCATCACCGGTTTTCTGACGGAACTTAAATGGTAGATTTCCCCTGCTGTATTTTTTCCAATTCACGGTGTTAGGATCCACCAAATTATTGTTGCGGTCCAGCACTTCGTAACGATTTTTCCTCAGATAAGCAGAATCTCTCTGTACGTGCGGCAAGATCTCTTTCGTTGCTATGCTGTATGGAACATTCCAATAAGGATATAGAACAATCTGGTACATTTTACTGTCCAGCTCCGGCGTCTGTGTTTTCACTGCTCCACATACAATACGTGATTCCATTACGATTGTATCTTCTTCCCACACGGTCATTTTGAATGCAGGAAGATTTACAATGAGATGGCTACGCTCAAACTTCTCCGGTTCCCAGCGCCAGCGCTCGAGATTCATGGCTAGTTGACGGTACCAGTCGTTTGGTGTCATGTTCAGCGCGAGAATTGTATTCCTTCCGATTTTCCCGTCTTGTTCTAGATAGTGACGTTTTTGAAATTTCTTCAAGGCTGAGGCTCGCTTCAAGGAATCGTTTCCAACGACTGAGGTATCCCAATCGCCTGTTTCTTTGAGTCGCTGTGTAATTCCATTGAAGAATCCGACACTGTCTGTCTTGCGATCAGGAAGATGCGACCATTCGATTCCTTTCATTGAAGCGCGGTACGCATTCATGTGTTTTTTTACAGCTTGATATTCTCTACGTTGTGGTTCAAAAGCGCTAACAGTTGAGTAGAAGTGACCTGACTTTCTAGTTGTGTTCAGCACTTCAACAAGATTGGTGTCTAACGAAGTTATTTTCCAGACGCGCGCTGTTGAGCTGTCGTTTTCAATTCTTCCTACTGCAGCATGAACGACGATTGCAAAAAACGCATCCGTAAGTAGCATGTCTACCTGTGAAAGTTTATTGACGTTGTACGATTCTTTCGTAGTATCAAAAGCTGTACCCATCAAGCTATCAATTAGCGAAAAGTGGTAGTCGTTTGGAATGAGTCCAAAACTTTCTGCTTCAGAAATTACATGCCACAGGGAGTCACCTGCAGGAGTAAGTTTTCCGCCGGCTAACCAGGCAGAGCTGTTCTGAATTCCGGTGTAGAATTCTTTAACTTGAGGCAATGCAGTGATCGTGTCTTTGCCAATTGAAAATGAATTGACAGCAGACAACTTTTGCAGTTGCGATTTCAATTGATCGTTGACGAGCTCGTTGACCTTTTCTGGTTCCTGAACGCTTACGAGCGTGTCACCGTTTGGGTCTTTCTCTTCACCACATGCGCCAAAGAGCAGTAGTGAAGCGAGGGTTAGTAAAATGGGGTATTTCATGGAGTTTGCTGTGTCAAAATTAGACAAAGCAAGGTTCCATGCACATGGAATTGAATAAGTGTGCAGTAAATAATTACTAACTGTGGTTAATTTCCTGCTAGAGCCGGAATCCAAGTTGAATTCCTATATTCCAATCTGTATCCGCTGATTGAAATTCCTGTATGCGATAGGTGCGAACACTAAGAATCATGTTGGATGCTGGAATATTCATCCGAATTCCAATAAAAGCCTGGTGCATGAAGTCGGGCGGGTAAGGCTCGAAAAGGTCGCCTGAAGGAGTTGTTATGGTGTTTCCTCCTCGGTAATACCGTTGTTGTAGTCCGATTCCAATTTCTGGACGAAAAATACTATTTGGATTTAGAAATGCCATTCCAACTTGTTCGCGATACGCCCAGCTCATTTTTCCGGACGGCCACCAGTGGACACCTGCATCACTAAAGACGCGAAGGTTGTTAAAGTTGTACCCAGATTCAATGCCGATCATCCATTTTCCGGTAGCACCATACGCTTCAGACCATACGGATGTTTCTGAAGTGTTTTGAAGGTTACCACAAGGGATACATTCTACAATTGGCAGAAACGGATTGTGCGTGTCAAACCTGTCGCTTTGTGCATAAGTTTGACGGCGAATACAGCAGGAAGTAATCATGCCGCAAAAGAGGAGAAGGAGAACTGTTTGTCGCATAGAAAAGCCCGTTATACTTTGCTGTATAACGGGCTTCTAGGAATTCGATACAAATGACTAGTGTGCCACAGAGAATTGACCTCGGCTCATGATGTTTTGTTCGTCATTCACGATAGTGTAAGTATATGCTCCATCGGCAAGTTCTGCAGAATTAACACGAGCAGATTTTCCGAAGAAGTTTTCACGACGAACTTCGCGGCCAGTCATGTCATAAACTACAACTTGTTTTGCATTGTCAACAGTAACATCGAATTGAGTAAAAGTTGCTGAAGGGTTAGGATACACAGATACTCCGTTGTCTAACACAGTTTCGTCAACTCCTACGTATCCGGAGAAAGTTACTGCGTCTAACCAAAGTGAGCTGCCTACTTGAGGTGCAAATAGACTGCTTGAGCTGAATACGATTGCAATTGTATCAGGGAATGTAGCTGCAAAAGTAGGATTGTAGTTCAACGTCAAAGTCTGCTGAGTATAAGAAGTAACAGCAGCCGGCATGAATGTGTAGCCAGTTGCGATTGTATCGCGACCAGCGCCATTCCAATGTGTCACTGTAACCAATGACCAAGCTGTGTCAGTGTTAACCGGAGCATATTTTGCGTAAAACGACAATGATGCAGGACGTTGAGTAGATGCGTACCCTGGGAACAAATAGGGCGACGCAAGGGAAACAACACCTGAATACAAAACACCTGCAGTATAAGGCACATCCGTTGGAGAAGGGTTTGTAATCAAAGTAACAGTCTGCACTTTTGCAGAGTAGTTTCCTTGGTAATTATCAGGACTTCCCGCCTGTGTAACAGAAGTAGGGTTGGTGTTAGTAAGGTCGATCAGCGGAGTAGTGAAGATGTTGTAAGAAATCCAGCTGGAAGGTTGTTGGTCTTCTCCTGCAGCCTGACCCCATGATTCAAAACCAGGATTTGGAATGTAAGCTTGTGCATTGGCTGAAATTGCCAGGGCAGATACAGCTAAAGTTGAAAGTAGAAATTTTTTCATGACGCGTTTCCGTAAGTTAGTATGTAACAAATATACAAATACGCGGCTACTGATAAAGTGTAATCTCGCGAAATTCTTACGCCTTCAGTTTGTTTTTTGCCCCCGACAAATCAGACAAAAGCCTGCATTTCGCATAACTTTTTATAGACTCCGCCTTTTTCAAGTAGCGATTGATGGGTTCCGCGTTCAATGATTTCCCCTTTCTCGAGCACAACGATTTCATCGACGTGCTGAATGGTGCTGAGTCGATGCGCGATGATGATCGACGTTCTGTTTTTCATCAAATTGTTCAATGCTTCTTGAACTAATCGCTCGCTCGAGGTGTCTAAGGCTGATGTTGCCTCATCAAGGATAAGTATCGGCGGATTCTTAAGAACAGCTCGGGCAATGGAAATACGTTGCCTTTGTCCACCAGACATTTTAGAGCCTCTGTCTCCAATATTCGTCTGATAACCATTGGGCATTTCCATGATGAATTCATGAGCATTAGCGATGCGTGCAGCTTCCTCAACTTGAGCAGCAGTGGCATTCTCAACGCCGAACGCGATATTATTGTATACCGTGTCATTAAAAAGAATCGATTCCTGCGAAACGATTCCCATTAATGAGCGAAGATCTGCCATACGGAGGTTGCGAATATCTGTTCCATCTACGGAAACGGATCCTTCTGTAACATCATAAAATCGTGGAAGCAAATCGGCCATGGTGGTTTTTCCAGAACCAGATTGTCCGACCAAAGCAACCGACTTACCTTTTTGCACTTTCAGATTGATGTTTTTTACCGCGTAACCATCTTCACCCTTGGAGTAACCAAAACTTACGTTTTTATATTCTACTTCTTTGTCAAAACCGTCGAGATGCTTAGGAGAAGTACTATCTACAATCGTTTCTTGTGCATCGAGAATAACATTGATTCTCTCCATAGACGCAAGTCCTTTCTGCACGTTATAATATGCGCTGGTAAATTGACGAACCGGAGTAATCAACTGGAAGAAAATGAGGAGATAACCTACGAAGAATGATCCGTCCATAGTTTCCTCGTTAATAACTAGATTACCACCGTAGTATAACACTCCAGCAACAACAGACACAATCAGAAACTCACTTAGTGGAGAAGCCAGATCAACTTTTCTGTAGTTCTTCACCATGATTCGCGTGTACTCCTGATTCTCTGCTTCAAACTGTGAAGTCATTTTTTTCTCGGCATTGAAACCTTTGATAATGCGTAATCCACCAAGCATTTCTTCGAGATGGGAGAGTAGCGTACCATGTTTCTCTTTTGCTTTTCCTGATGTACGTTTCAAGCTCTTTGCGACTACAGAAAGAACAAATGCGATGAGTGGTGTGCAGATGAGCACTGCGATAGTTAATTGCCAGCTCATCATGATCATAATCGTGATGATCGCTAAAATAGTAAGAGGCTCACGGAATGTCATTTCTAGTGAAGCCATCACACTCCATTCCACTTCATGCAGATCAGAAGTAATTCTGCTCATGATATCGCCTTTCCGTTCGTTCGAATACCAAGAGAGTGGGAGTCGGAGACATTTTCTGTACATGGCATTTCTGAAGTCTCGTACAACTCCATTGCGAACAATAGCCAGATAGAACATTGCCAGGTAACGCGAAATGCTCTTAAAGAAGAAAATGATTACGATTCCGATACATATCCACACCAGAACATGCATGCGACCTTGGGCTATCGATTCTGAACTTACAATGAAGAGTGAGAATTTATAATTTACCCAGCTTAGCAAACTATTCACTGAATAACCCATTTCAGGTGGTCCAGCAGCAGCAGTTCTGGCATAAATGCTGATATCCTTATCAAAGAGTAATTGCAAAAGAGGAATTACCGAAAGGAGAGAGAACAAGTTAAATATTACACTGAAAATATTGAAGATGACATTCAACCAAGCGAAACGCCAGTATCCACGTATGAATTTTAAGACACCAAAGAAGTTCTTCATCGGCTGCAAAGATAGACATTGATAGCGGAGGCCTTCACTTTCGGGACCTATAAAACTCTGAATAAAGTACTGTTTGTAAATCCAAGACTGCGCTAGGAGGTCTATATTTGCAGAATGAAACCGAAATCGCCTTCTGAATCACTAGCAGTATCTACTCATCACGTGCTTCCCAATGACACAAACAACCTAAAAAACCTGTTTGGCGGTCGTTTATTGGAGTGGATGGATGTTATTGCGGCTATTTCTGCACATCGTCATTGCAGACGGGTAGTAGTTACTGCAACCGTGAATCACGTGGCATTTCATCAGCCAATTCCTTACGCGGCGATCGTTACACTGGAGGCCAAAGTTTCTCGTGCTTTCAACTCGTCAATGGAAGTATTTATTGACGTTTTTGTTGAAGATCCTGTTTCTGGTGAGAAAGTGAAAAGCAATGAAGCGATTTACACTTTTGTTGCTGTCGATCAGAATGGACAACCGCTTCCCGTTCCTCCCATTGTCCCCGAAACTGAACTTGAAAAAGAACGTTTCGAAGGAGCTTTGCGTCGGCGACAATTGGCCCTCATTCTTGCAGGAAAGATGAAGCCTCACGACGCTACAGAACTCAAAGCGCTCTTTGTCTAATTCCTATTTCGATTAATCGTGGTTGATTAGCTTCTGCTCACTATTTTCGGGCATTAAATTGCTTGTTCGGTTCCAGCATAATGATGCTCTATTTTATTTAGAACATCGAGCAATTCATGCTGATCCATTAAAGTCACCAGCTTCATTCGGTATTCTTTGAAATGTGGAATACCTCTGAAATAATTACTGTAATGTGAACGCATCTCTATGATGCCTTGGTGCTCACCTTTCCAAGCAATGGATTTCACAAGATGGGTTCTGCAAACTTCTACGCGATTGACAATTGTAGGAGCGGCAAGGTGCTCGCCGGTCTTGATGAAATGTTTGATCTCGTTGAAGATCCACGGATATCCAATACTCGCGCGACCAATCATAACGCCATCTACTCCATATCGATTACGCATTTCAACTGCACGTTCCGGAGTACTCACATCTCCATTGCCAAAAATTGGAATGTTGATCCGCGGATTATTTTTTACTTCTCCAATTAAAGTCCAGTCCGCATCACCTTTATACATCTGCATACGCGTACGACCATGAATGGAGAGAGCTTTAATGCCTACATCTTGTAAACGTTCAGCAACTTCCATGATGTTTTTGGATTTTTCGTCCCATCCTAAACGTGTTTTTACTGTTACTGGAAGATTCGTAGACCGCACAACAGCAGCAGTGAGTCGCACCATCAAGTCGATATCTTTCAATACGCCAGCACCAGCTCCTTTACATACTACTTTCTTCACGGGACAACCAAAATTGATATCTAGCAAATCGGGCTGTACAGTGTCTACGATTTTTGCAGATAATGCCATTGCTTCTTCATCTCCGCCGAAAATCTGTATTCCAACTGGACGCTCATAATCGAAAATGTCTAGTTTCTTTCGGCTCTTAATGGCATCGCGAATTAATCCTTCTGATGAAATGAATTCGGTGTACATCAAATCGGCACCGTATTGCTTGCACACGTAACGGAATGGAGGGTCACTCACATCTTCCATTGGAGCGAGTAGCAGTGGAAATTCAGGTAATTCGATGTTGCCGATTTTTACCAATGGAGGTCGTGTGTTTAAAAAGTTCCTCGTTACGGGTTTATTCAATTAACTTTGCCACACAAAATTACTCAAATTACTTTCGCCTGTGGAGCAGAACGAAGAACCAAGATCGCAGCAGTCATTTTTTCAATCGCCATCAATGAAAATTTGGTTATTGATTGCTTTGAACTTTGCGTGTACTGGAATATTTGTCCTCTTAACGAAGGTGGATGCGCTGTCTTGGTTAACTGCCGGTCCTGTAGATAACGCGCCTTCATGGATGGGAAAAGTGAGCAATGCTCTGTACGGTATTGTCATCTTCGCGCTGCCTTCTGTTATTTTTGCAAACGCACTTAGTCCGAATAGATTCTCTGCGTTCAAGCTGGACAAATCAGTTCCTGTCGCTCCACTATTGATGGGAGTAATTGCATTGCTGAGTTCTGTGTTTTTTGTCGATATCGTTTATTCGTGGAATCGATCTTTTCTTGCTGATCCTGCATTGGTAGAGCAAGATCAAGTGTCTGCAGCATATACAGCGTGGATTCTGCAAATGCCTGATATTGGTTCACTATTGTTGTGTCTGATCGCAAACGCATTTGTTCCAGCTTTTGTAGAAGAACTTTTTTTCAGAGCCGGGTTGCAACAATTGCTAATGAGTTGGGTGAAGAAGCATCATTTGGCCATTCTGCTCTCCGCGGGATTCTTCAGTTTTCTGCACTTTGAGCCGTCTGGATTCCTAGTCCGTTTCCTATTGGGAATTGGCCTGGGCTATTTATTTTATTGGTCAGGATCGTTGCGCTTACCGGTATTGGCACATTTCGCATTTAATTCTTTTACTATTATCAATAGTTACGTTACGCAACATTATCCGCAAAGTGTTTGGGCTAATATGGAAACGACTTACACCTTGGGTATTATTTCCCTCGTGGTTAGTTCAGGCGCTTTATTTACCTGCAGAGCGCTGCTCATACATGGAAAAAGCAAAGACGAAGAGGCCTTTCCGTTGGATAACTAATATTTCTATCTTTGGCTCCCTTCATCAGGAGACGCGTCCGCGTGTCCCGATGCTTCGGGAGAAGGAGCACGCCGCATCATACCACCAGCAGAAGATGCGATTGAATAGTCTGGATGAATATATTTTGGAGACGTGTCCGAGTGTCCCGATGCTTCGGGAGAAGGAGCACGCCGCATCTTACCACCAGCAGAAGATGCGATTGAATAGTCTGGATGAAAACTAATACGGAGACGTGTCCGAGTGTCCCGATGCTTCGGGAGAAGGATCACGCCGCATCTTACCACCAGCAGAAGATGCGATTGAATAGTCTGGATGAATATATTTTGGAGACGTGTCCGAGTGGTTGAAGGAGCACGCCTGGAAAGTGTGTATACGGGAAACCGTATCGCGAGTTCGAATCTCGCCGTCTCCGCAAATGAATCAAACATGTGTCCCTGCTTTTTTAGCAGGGATTTTTGTTTTTCAGAGAATACGCCAAGTTTGCTTGAGCGGATTCAATGAAAAATGAAAACCAGCGAAGTGGCACATGTTTGATTCTCTACTTGGGAGGCCGGAGATCAACGCAGTTAATCTCGAAATGAGATTAAATACACGGGTAAATCTAATTTACACTGTCAGTTCGCCACGTAAATTCTGTGCAAGTTGTCTTTTTACAGATTTGTGATCTTCTGAATTGGCCAGGAGAAACATCAGCTTGGTGAGCGCTGCTTCCGTAGTCATGTCTGCACCTCCAATCACTCCGATCTCAGCAAGTGCCGCACTGGTTTGGTAACGTCCTTGTTCAACGCGACCTGCCGCACATTGCGTGATGTTCAGAATTATTTTCCCCGCCTTAATAGCTGCCCGTAATTCTTCGGTGAACCATTTCTCGGTAGTTACATTTCCGGATCCGTAAGATTCGAGCACAATTGCTTGAATATCTTCGGCATTAAGTATAGCACGCACTACAGCAGGAGTTATTCCCGGAAACATTTTCAGTATTGCAATGCGCTTGTCGAGTAGTGTGTGAATCTTCAGTTTTTTCGCTGAAGGTTTTTGAATGTCTGCACGATTGTACCGAATCGTAATTCCTGCTTCTGCAAGCAAAGGATAGTTCGGCGATTCAAAAGCACGAAAATGTTCTGCATTGAATTTATGTGTGCGGTTGCCACGGTACAACTGATACTCAAAGTAAACGCAAACTTCCGGTATAATGACTTTGCCTTTTTCTTTAGCAGCGGCAATTTCAATAGCGGTAATCAGGTTCTCCTTACCATCTGTGCGAATGGTGCCAATTGGCAATTGAGAACCGGTGAGCACAACAGGTTTCGCGAGATTCTCAAGCATGAAACTCAAGGCAGAGGCGGTATATGCCATTGTATCTGATCCGTGAAGAATGACAAATCCATCGTATTTGTTGTATTCTTCTTCAATGAGATGCGCCAATTCCATCCAAATCTCCGGCTGCATATCGGATGAATCGATTGGCTTACGAAAGCTATGCGATTGAATGTTCAGGTCGAATTTCGAAAGCTCCGGAATTTCATCCATCAACCGTTCGAAGTTGAACGGTTTCAACTGACCGGATTTCGCATCGCGGATCATACCGATTGTTCCACCGGTGTAAATCAGAAGTATTGCTGGTCGTTTGGCCATATCAAATTCGGAAAAGATTTTTTGAGTTGTCTGTTGTGATTCGTGCGACTTCTTCCAAAGAAATCAGCTTCAAGTCAGCAATTTTTTGTGCCACATTCACAAGGTAGGCACTTTCGTTTCTTTGTCCGCGAAAAGGAACAGGGGCAAGGTAAGGTGAATCTGTTTCCAGCACAACGTGTTCAAGTGAGACATGTTCAATCACTTTGTCAATTCCCGAATTCTTGAATGTAACTGTGCCTCCGATTCCCAAGTAAAACCCTCCAAGCGCAAGGACCTCGTCTGCCTCAGCAATTCCATCGGAAAAACAGTGAAATACTCCTCGTAGTTTTCCATTCTGTTTTGACTTGACAATGTCATAGCATTCTCGGAATGCGCTGCGCGAATGAATGGCTATAGGTAGATCGAATTCCAACGCCCAATCAATATGCTTTGCGAATACGACTTTTTGCAGCTCACTATGTGTTTTATCCCAGTAGAGATCAATTCCGATTTCACCAACAGCTAAATAATTTCCTGTTCTGAGTTTAGTCTCAATAATCTGCATTTCTTCTGCTATGGTTTCTGGAGCTACGGAACACGGGTGAAGACCCATCATCGAGAATAAGTGCTGTGGAAATAGCGCCTGTAGTTGGTCCTGAGCTTCGTGGGTACTGCTATCTATGGCGGGAAGAAATACCCTTGACACACCCGCATCCAGGCAGCGCTGCATCATGGCACCGCTATCGGCTTCAAACTTGGTAGAATAGAGGTGCGAATGCGTATCAGTGAGAATCATGCGCGAATTTACGACCGTTTGGCCATAATTCAGGTTTTGTCTGATTTTAGCGTGAAATCAGGCATTATTCGTGTTAGCTGAATTGCTACCTTTGCCCCGGAAATAACCCAACTAAACAATCCAAAACCTGATGAAAAAGATCACAGCATTTACAGTTGCGGCCCTAATGATTGGCAGCATCGCATTCACTTCTTGTAAGAAATACGAAGAAGGTCCTGCATTGACAATCCTTTCTAAGAAAGCACGCGTGGCTGGTACTTGGGAAGTGGAAGCTTACCTCGTTGACGGTGTTGACAAAACAAGCGATTATCGCGCGTTTATCACTAGCGAATCAATGGAAATGACTAAAGACGGTACTTATAACACAAGTACTACTACAGTTCTCGGAACTGATACTGATGCAGGTACTTGGGAGTTTGTAAACGACAAAGAGGATCTCAAAACGTTGAGCAACACTGCAGGTTCAACTCCTGATACTATGATGATCGTTAAGTTGAAGAGCAAAGAAATGTGGGTACGTTCTAAAACAGGAACTCCTGTTTACGAAGTGCACTACAAAGCGAAATAATCTGCCTTCATTTGAAGCACAAAGCGTTCCGGTTTTTCCGGAGCGCTTTTTTGTTTCCTTACCTTTGGCTCGAATGTCCAAGAAAGTCCTCGTTATACGTTTCAGTTCAATTGGAGACATCGTGTTAACCACTCCGGTTATTCGTTGTTTGCATGAGCAATTGAACGCAGAGGTTCACGTGATAACGAAAGAGGGCTTTGCGGGAATTTACGCCGCGAATCCGCATGTGAGCAAGGTTATTTCCATTCGCTCTAATGTTGCAGAAGTCGAATCTGTTCTCAAAGCGGAGAAGTATGATGCTGTCGTGGATTTGCACAATAACATTCGTTCATTCCAAGTGAAGCGCATTTGCGTTAATGCCGTGTGTCATTCGTTTCCCAAACTCAATATCGAGAAGTGGCTCTTCGTAAAGTGGAGATTAGGGAAACTTCCGGACGTGCATATTGTTGATCGTTATTTCAAAGCGGCAGAATTTCTTGGCGTAAAGAATGATGGTGAAGGGTTGGATTATTTTATTCCGGAGAAAGATGTTGTAGATATCAATGCGCTACCGATACAGTTTCGTAGCGGATATGTTGCAATGACTGCCGGGGCGAAGTTTGCAACTAAAGAAATGCCGGTGGAGAAAATGATCGCAGTGATCAAGCGATTGAACACTCCTGTTATTTTGCTTGGTGGACCAGATGATGCTGCAAAAGGAAATACAATTGCAGAATCGTGTGGTGACAAGGTGTTGAATGCTTGCGGGAAGTATAATTTGAATCAGTCGGCTTCGTTGTTGCAACAGTCAACTTACGTTATAGCGCACGATACAGGAATGATGCACATTGCTTCCGCATTCCGAAAAAAAATTATTTCAGTGTGGGGAAATACTGTTCCTGAACTGGGAATGTATCCATACATGCCGGGTGAAGGTTCCAGGATGATTCAGGTGGAAAATCTCAAATGCAGACCATGTTCTAAAATCGGCTACATGAAATGTCCGAAAGAACATTTTCGCTGCATGAATGACATCCCTCTGAGCGCTTTTGACGAGGATGAATGAATATTAAGTAACTTAGAATTATGCGCAAACTTTACGTTTTGGCTTTGGCCGTATCTTCATTGTCAACAGTAATGCTGTTCGCTCAGCATCCGGCAAGAACTTCTTTCGCAATTCCGCGTGGTGGAGTGAATGATGGAAGTGTTCAACCTGATCCGAACGTTAATGTTCGTCGCATCGAGCAACCAGCACAAGTGCCTACTGAATATCAATTGATCAAGGATAGTTTGGCCGCGCTGTATTCTTATAAAAGTTCATCAGGAGAAAACCAACGAACTTCATCTGCAACATTGCCTTCTCCTGTTGTAGGCAGCAACTTTGCAGGAAACAGTTTCAATAACGGTACACCCACCGACAATGAAGTTGCTATTGGAAATAACGGTATGCTGATCTCTGTTCAAAACAGCAGCATCTTTCGTTACAGCACAACAACCGGCACATCTTTAGGTTCGCAATCGCTGAATGTATTCTTTAGCCCATTGGCAAACAATGGAAGTAAGTACGATCCCAAAGTGTTGTACGATCCGGAAGCGAACAGATATATTCTCGTTTGCCTGGCTGGTTATCTTTCATCGAATACGCACATCATGATCGGGTTTTCAAATTCCGATTCGATCAATGGCACATGGAACTTGTATATGGTTCCAGGTAATCCGTTCAATGATACTTTATGGAGCGATTATCCAATGATTGCGGTAAATAAAAATGAACTCTTTGTATCGGTAAATTTGTTGCATGATAATCAGCCTTGGCAAACCGGATTTGTTGAAACAGTGGTATGGCAACTCAATAAATGGGATGGTTATGCTGGCGATTCAATTCGCACTGAATTACATTCCGGAATCAATACGAATGGTCGACCGGTTCGGAATCTTTGTCCCGTAGAACATGGAGGATTGCCTACCCAATCGAACAGTATGTACTTTGTGTCTGACAGGAATCTTGATGCATCGAACGACACTATTTTCCTGGTTACAATTGCCGATACCGCAAATTCTCCATCGCAACAAGTTTCAGTAAGCATGATGGAAAGTAATCGCTCGTATTTCGCACCTATTCCTGCAGATCAACCGGGAAGCGGAGGCTATTTGCAAACGAATGATGCCCGTATTCTTGGAGCTATGCTGATCAATAATAGGATCCAATTCGTAAGCGCAACATTAGACACAGCTACTGGTAACAATGGAATTTATTACGGAGTAATTTCTAATCCTGGTACAAATCCCGCAGTGACAACCTACGTATTTTCCGATACGGCATTGGATTATGGTTATCCGAACATCGCTTGGGTGGGATATGACGGAGCTGATAATACGTCCATGATCATGTTTCTCCATTCGAGCGCTACGGTGAATCCAGGATATTCTGTAATGTTGGTTGATACTACTGGCGATTTCTCTGCACGCACAAATGTGAAAACAGGATTAGGCCCAGTGAGTCTGATCTCCGGTGATGAACGCTGGGGTGACTATACAGGAATTCAGCGTAAATACGACGTGGGCGGTACATGTTGGGTGAATGGATATTACGGTTTGGCAACAGGTTCTCATGCGACATGGATTGCTGAGATTGGAAGATCATCTGATGTTGGTGTAACAGAAACAACACCAGCAGATGCAACGGCTGTGTATCCGAATCCTTTCGTGGATCAAGTGAATATTGCATTTGCAATTGAACAACCAACTTGGATTCGATTTGTGGTGTATGACATGCAGGGACGTATCTCTTCTGTGCTGGTTGAAGATCAGTTCAAGGCAGGGAAGCACATTCTCACTTTCGACAAGTCTGCTTTATCATCAGGTGCTTACATCGTAAGAGCGGAGTGTGCAGACGGATCTGTTTTGTTCACAGAACGAATAATTCGCCAATAGATTACAATCGGATTCCGAGGAAAGTCACGTCGTCAGTTTGAATAATTGTTCCTTTCCATAAAAGGAAGAATTCATGCAACTGTTCACGTTGATCTTTTGCCGAATATCCGTTTGTTAATTGAACCAATGTTTTCAAGCGACCTCTGCTGATCTTTTTTTCATTCGGCCCTCCGAATTGGTCTGTATAACCATCTGTAAAAAGATATAGCATTGATCCACGTACAAATGTTATTTGCGTAGCTGGATAGTTGCGATTCGTTTCCAATTGCAATCCACCTATTGGATACCGTGAGCCTTGAAGTTCTGCGATTGAATCACCGCTAACCACCCATGCTGGTCGCATAGCGCCTGCAAAAGATAGCGTGAGGTTGGAGTAGTCAATGCAGCAAACAGCGATATCCATTCCATCGTAGGCTAGAGGAGAAGCGTCTGACCTGTTTTCAAAGGCATATTTCATTTTCTGATCCAAGCGACGAAGAATGAATGATGGCTCATAACAGCGCTCCTCCAAAACCACTTGATTGAGTAAACTCAATCCGAGAATTGACATCATCGCTCCTGGAATTCCATGGCCAGTGCAATCAGCAACAGCTACTACAACTTTGTTTCCGATTCTCGTAACCCAAGCGAAATCTCCTGTCAGTTCTTCTTTTGGAATTGCAAAAAGAAATGACTCTTCGATTATACTGGTGAGGTGATGTTCATCCGGAAAAAGTGCCTTCTGAATATGGCGTGCATAACGAATGCTTTCGCTGATTTCATTCAGTCGTTGTTGCCCCGACAAATAATGCCTGAACAGTATTGTGTTGTCGCTTTTGTATTTTTCTTCTGCACTGGTAGGCGTAGATTCAGAATACTGATCTTCTTCCCAAACAACGGTTGTTTTTACCATTCAATTCTGCATTGTTGTAAGCCACAGAGTATGACTTCCACAGGGTCCGTTGCAAAGATACCGGTGCAATAAAATGCCTGCGTTAAGACTGCATTAATTGAGATGGGGTCGCATGGTAGGATTGCTACCCGCTACGTTTTCTATCCGTTGAATCGGATATGTTGATACTTACGGGTATAAACGCTAACCGGATACCATGCGGCAAGAAGTCCTATGGCAGTAACAGCTATCAAAATGTAAACCAGATCCATGGCTTGCACCTCAACTGGAAAATAGGAAACGACAAATCCTTCACCGAAGCGGAGTAATCCGAACGTTTTTTGAAGCCAGCATAAAACCAATCCAAATCCAATTCCCGAAACTGTACCATACAAGGAAATGAACAAACCTTCCGTAAAGAATATTTTTCTGATTAGTTTTTGATCTGCTCCCATGCTCCACAGCACTCCAATGTCTTTCTTCTTCTCGATAATTAACAGTGTCAATGATCCAATAGTGTTGAATGTGGCAATGATGAGTACAAATACGAGAATCAGGAACGTCCATAGTTTTTCCGACTTCAACGTTTTGTAGAGTACTTCATTTTGCTGGTAGCGCGATTCGATTTTGTATGAAGGGCCAAGTTTCGCTTTCAGTGCTGCCAATATCTTATCAGGATCACTTCCGGGCTTAATTCCTATTTCTATAGATGTACATTCTTTGTTGTACTCTAACAATTCGCGAACAACTTTAATTGGCAGGAAGACATACTTGCCGTCGAAATCACTGCTGACAAAATAAAGTCCAGAAACATATGCCAAGTCTTTGTTGAATGGTAATTCATCAACGTTAGTCATATCAACTACTAAGTTGCGGTCTCGTTTCGGAACAAAGACTTCTATTTCTGACCGCTCACCAAGTTCCAGTATTGCTCCGATTTCCTGTCCGGGAATTGCACCGGTTAGGCCATCCGGATGTAAAGCAAACCGACCCTGTTTCACTGCAGTGTCGAAATGTGTGTACTGCGCGTAATTGTCTTCTACTCCTCGAAGTGTAACTGTCATTTGCTTGCCATCGCTCTTCACCAAACCGTCTTCGTCAACAATTTCTGTGTACCAAGCCAGTCCATCAAAGTTTTTGATCTCCAGCGTTGTGGCAGAGTCGATGGTGAATGTTTTTCCTTTTTCTGCAGTGATCCGTATGTCGGAATGAAACGTGTTGTAAAGTGATTCAACGAGTCCCGATAATCCATTCATTGCAGAAAGGATGATAACTAATGCCGCGGTGACAACAGAAACACACGCAAGGGAAATACGCGTTACAATGTTTACAGCATTCGACGACTTCTTGGAGAACAGGTATCGGCGAGCAAAGAAAAACGATAAGTTCATACCCGAAAGAAGTTCGCGGTGAAATTATTTCTTAAGCAACTCGTTAATGCGTTCTGCATAATCGAGTGAGTCGTCAATGAAGAAAACAAGCTCTGGAATAATGCGCGCTTGGTGGCGAATACGTTTCCCAAGAAATCCGCGGATTTCACTTGTGTTTTTCTTGATCAATTCCAGCATTTTGTCTTTTTCTTTCACAGGAAAGAGACTCACGTAGATTTTCGCCACGCCGAGATCCGGGCTAACACGAACTTGTGTTACCGTGATCATGATACTTCCGAATTTCCCTTTTGTATCGAACTGAAATATTTCAGCGATTTCTTTTTGAATGAGGCGGGAAAATTTCTGTTGGCGTGTTGAATCCATTGTGAATCAAAGGTAAGGAATTCCTGAAACTGCTACTTTTGTGATTTCATCCCTTCTTGAGCCGATTCACTACCTTTGTTGCATGCTGTACGTAAAGTCTCTTCATATCATATTTATGGTGGCGTGGTTCGCTGCGCTGTTCTACATGCCACGACTTCTCATTTATCATGTGGAAGCACAAAAGAAGGACCAGCCTGAACGGGATATCCTGTCTGCTCAGTTCAAAATCATGCAACAACGTTTGTGGTTTTATATTAGCTGGCCGGCAATGATTCTGACCGGAATTTTTGGGACTTGGTTTTCATTTTACAATCCGGGTTATTATTATACGGAACCATGGTTTATTCTAAAATTGGTTTTTGTTTTCGGATTGGTATTGTACCATGTTCAAACGCACATGCTTTTTGTAAAACAGAAGGCTAATCGCTTTCCTTGGTCATCATTTCGTTTGCGCTTGTGGAATGAAGTGGCGACAATTTTGCTATTTGTGATTGTTTTCCTTGTAGTGCTCAAGTCCAACTCAGGCTGGGTATATGGAACATTGGCACTTATACTTTTAGGCATTACATTGTTCGCTGCTACTGCTATTTACAAGCGAAATCGCGAAGCGAAGTCTGCAGACAACACAGGTGCGAATCCGCCTGTTTCACCCACAGAGTAGTTATTCTGACCAAAGGCTTAACATTCGCGTGTATCGTTCCTAACGTAAGCGTAAACAGGAGGTAATTTTCTGCTGGTCATACCGCATTAAGTTTGTTCATCAATTATGGTGTAATGAACATTCAAGGTAAGCGCATTCTTATTATTGACGACGAACCAGATATTCGTGAGTTCGTATCGTATAATCTTTCTCGCAGAGGATACATTGTTGCTTCTGCTCCTGATGGAATTTCAGGATACGATCTAGCCTTGAAATTCGAACCCGATTTGATTTTGCTCGACATACTCATGCCAGGAATGAATGGTTATGAAACGTGCATGAAGTTGCGACAGAATCCCGTGTTTACAAAAACACAAATTGTTTTCTTATCCGCATTAAATCAATCGTACGCAAAGGATCTTGGATTCAAGATGGATGCTGACGCGTATATCTGCAAGCCCGTTCGCATGGAGTTTTTGGTGCGAAGAGTGGATCAATGGGTGAAGAATGCTGGATAGTGCCAATGGAGTAATGAAGTCATAGTGAATATTCAATCACATGACATCACAAAGCGACTTTCGAAATCTTAACGCTGCTTGAGTACCCACGCTTCTGGAATGTCTGCGCGGATTGTTGTCAGGAACTCTGCTGCTTCTTCCTTCGAATTGAAAGTAGCCAAACTGATGTGGGTCAGCTGTGAACGAACATGATCCAACACAACAGGTTTGTATCCCTTACGAATTAAAGACTTGCGGTAGTTCTCAGCGTTTTCTTGGACTCCGAAAGCACCGCCAATCACGTAGTATTTTCCTGTTTGCGCGTCTTGAACCGTTGGACGATCAAGCGAGATGTTGAGTTCTACGTGCGTGGTGTCTGGAGTTACCTTGTGAATATCAACAACCATTGCTGGACTTGATTCATCTAGGCTCAAGGAGTAAATTCCATTGGCATCAGGACGAACAGTGTTGTCACCAGAAATGGTGTTCGGTTGAGTGAAGTAACTTTTCTGCTGGTACATCGAAGGTTCTCCACTCGTAATTCCTAATCCAGCTAATGCTGCACCACGAATTCCACTGTTAAGCGTGAACAACAATCCGAAAGCGACAATTGGTAAGGCAATCATAGCTGCAACTTTCAATACACGGAATCGTGCTGGAGAAGTTTCACTTACAACTGTTTCTGCTGGTTCAAGTGTTCTCACTATTGGTTCATTCACAGGCTTGCGCTCCACCGCTTTCTCGCGGATGATCGGCATTGTCTGGAATGAAGTCAATCCGAATGAATCCATCAGGAAGTTCATGTCAGGATTGCATTCGAATGAAATATTACCTTCTGGATCGACGTTGAGTGTTCCGAGATGAGGCAACTCTACACGACGTCCGCTGCGTACTTCCTGCTGAATAGACATCACAAAGCTTTGTACATCTTTCATCGCTTCGTCAAACGAACATGGTACAGAGGCTGCAATAGCGTTGACCAATAGACCGTCATTGTTTTGCAAATGCTTATTGAAAAACACTTGCTTGGAAGGAGGAGAAAAAATGTGCTGGGCTGGGTGTACTTTCGCTGGGGCATACGTGCATACAAATCCACCAAACGACGGTACAATTACGCAATCATGCGTGTACAGCAGTTCAGAAATGTAGTGCGATGTCCGAGCGAACTTTTCCATGTCTAGGTGTTCAAAAATACGGAAAAGGCAGGGTTTTCTAGGCAGAAAAACGATCTGATCTGTAAAGAGTTTGAAAACAGGATTTTAGAGTTGGCTAGAACGGCTAAAAATGGCTATCCCGCAATGAATTCAGCCACTTCTTTGGCTTGAATACGCAGTTCGCGAATGGCAGTAGTTTCCCAAAGAACAGCTTTGCGCATGGGGCCAATACACCATAATCCATCAATGACTTTTTCGCCTTTGCCTAGAATTCTACCTTCTGGAGTACAGAGGATGCCCAAACCGAGCGGGTCATTCACAAGCATGCCCTCATCAATGAGATTCGCCAGAACGGGTAATTTCACTTTTCTATAGTTGGATTCTGGTCCGGTGCAATTCACGACTTTTTGAAAAACTTCGCTGTGCGTTCCGCCTTGGTCAGTCCATGTTACTTCAATACCATCGGCATGAAGTTTCGCGCTGTCAATTCTTGCTTTGTCAATCGTTAGGCGACCTTCATTTACTAATTCTGCCAAAACTGTTGATGATTGCGCTGGAATACGGTGACGCACAACTTCCCAAATGGGACGCAGGCGTTTGAGGAAATATTTTTTTTCATCCCAACTCCAACGCTTCCAGATTTCTTGTGTCAATGGTCGTATTCCATCCATTACAGAAGTCCACGGAATGTTCTTGTGCTTCTGAATTTCTGCTTTCAACCAGAAGAATGCATCTCGCGGAGTTAAATATCCAGGATCAGCAATGACTGGTGCTGGTGCTGAAAGATCATGCGGCATGGGTAGTTTTCCTCTCCGCGATAACATTGCGACCTTCCCAGCGAAGTTGCGCGATCGAAGACCTAGCACTACATCAACAGCTGTTAATCCGGTACCCACCAGCAAGATCTTTTCATTGCCTTTGAGATGCGAATACACTTGATCGGTCCAAGGATTGGCGAAGTATCCTGGAGCTTTTGTTACAGCCTCATTATCTGGGAATAGATCCGCAGGTGCAAAATTTCCAAGGGCTAATATTACGTGATCGGCCTCTAGTGCAATGCCAGATTCGAGGTTGACGTGTAGTTTGTTCTGTTTTTTTGAAATGCCTAGGACCTCATCGATTCGAATTTGAAAAGAGCCCGCATATTCGTGATGTGTCTTTTTTAGGTGTTCTACAATATAATCTCCGAAGATTTTTCGTGGAACAAATGTGTTCGGAGTTACAGATGGAAGTAAGTGGTTGTAGCGAAAGCTATTCTCCTGCAGCCATTCTACAAAGTGATTGAGACGATCTGGGAAAAGACTCATTCCAGAAGCAACAACGTTCAGCGGTTGGTGAGTAAAGTCGTAGTGATATGCTACACCTCTACCAAGCAATTCTGGATTTTTCTCGAGCATGATGATCTCGGTGTCCTTGCTTTTTCCTGCAAGTTGAAGAGCCATTAACGTTCCAGATAATCCGCCACCAACTATAACAATTCTTTTACTCATGACAATGGGATTTGATCAGCGAATGTATTTGCGTGATCCTTATTTTGAAATGATCAATGTCAATCCTTTGGGATTAGTCCTGCAGCTTTTAATTTATCGAGGTCTTCGGGTGCGTCAATGGAAATTGTTTCCAAATTGGTGAAGGCGGTGCGAATGGAAAATCCGTTTTCCAACCAGCGGAGCTGTTCCAGCGATTCCGAAATTTACAATTTACCAGGTTCCAATAAAGTGAGTCGTTGTAAGACGCTGGATCGGTAACCGTAAATACCGATGTGTTTGTAAAACAACTGCTCCTTCAGCCAATCGCTTTTTTCTTTTCCTCTGACAAAGGGAATAGGAGAACGGCTGAAATAAATCCCATTGTTCTCATTATCAAGAACAACTTTGATGGTGTTGGCATTGTCGAGATCCGCTGGGTCAGAAAGTTTTTTTACCAATGTACCGATCATCACATCAGCGTTCTCAAACAACGATGCGAGAAGATCAATCTGCTCTGGTTGAATGTAGGGTTCATCTCCTTGAATGTTAATCACAGCATCCCAATTGCCAGGAGTTTTCATTAACGTTTCAGCACAACGATCTGTGCCGCTTCGATGAAGTTCTGAAGTCATCACCACCTTCCCGCCAAATGAAATTACTTCGTCTGCTATGCGCTGGTCGTCTGTGGCTACAACAACTGATCCTAACTTGCTAGCCTTCGTGGCTTGTTCGTACACCCGACGAATCATTGTCTTTCCATTGATGACGGTTAACGGTTTTCCTGGAAAGCGTGTTGACGCGAAGCGCGCCGGAATTACTCCGAGTATTGCCATATGCAGACTTGTTCGATAATCACTACGCGATACAATTGATAGCGGGTATTAGTTACGCATAGTTCAAATATAGCTTGATTCACTTAGGTAGCAATGTGTGAAATATTTTTAATTGAAAGTATGTGGTTCTTGTCTTAATAGCGCCATTCAGCTTTCTGATTCAAGAATCGTTCTACGCACTTTTTAATGCTTGCTTTAGGTCTGCTACTTCTTTTGGATGCTTCACATTTTCTTAGATCACACACCCTGCACATTCTCTATGCAAAAAATCGGGCTCCAGAAATCTATTTTGAGCACGGTGATGCAACACGCTTATTGAGTATTCTTCTGTGTCGAAAATTGCAAGGCCTTAGCTAATAAGTGCATCGTAGCCAGTTCTAAATCGCATTAATCTTCCTAAGGTGTTGGCTTCTAATGTCGGAGATGTTCTTGAATGATAGCCGATAATAAATAAGCTCTGTAATGGAAAAGTATTGAGCGCGTAATTATCTTGAGGGAAGTTATTTTCTTTCCAATGAATTAACTGGAAAATTACGCGCATCCGACAACCACGGTGTTTCCTTCGCCGCCTCGATGCACTTTAATGCTTCGCGTGTTTCTGAAAACCAATGAAAAAGTTTTTTCAAAATCAGCGATCTCATCTGCTTCGCTTGAACGATTCATAATATTGAAATAAACAGAGCCTTTGCTATTCAGTAGTTCATGCAACTGCTTCAGAAATGCAGGTTGACGGCAATCATGCGGAACCTCATCTTCAACAAACAAATCCACAACGATGAGATCGTAACGGTTACGTTCATTAACAACGAATTTCATCGCATTGTTATGAATGATTGAGATTCGCGTGTTATTTCCGATCGGGAAATATTCCTTCGTAAGACGTATCACTTCTTGATCGGCTTCAACGCCGGTGATGTTTATCCGGTCGTAGCATTTAGAGAGTAGCAGTTCGGCAACACAACCGCTACCGAATCCGAGAATCAATCCAGAACGGATATCGCGGTCATATAGTTGAGTAGATTGGAAAGCATGATCAAAAACTTCCTGCAGTGCGCCGTAAGAATAGTTTACCTGTTCTGTGTCAAGAAATAGTTTACCGCGATACAGATTCACTTCGAGTACATGATCTAACTCTCCGTGAACTGTTTCTATTCGCACTGGATAAAACCAACTCAATATCTTTTTGTAAAAAAACTTCATTCTTCGAAAGATTTTTCATTGCCGTTGTAGGCCCATTTCATGTACATCGCGCCCCAAGAAAATCCGGCACCGAAAGTTGTCATCACAACATTGTCACCTCGTTTGAGGTCAGACTCCAACTCAGAAAGGTAAATGGGTAATGTAGCGGTTGAGGTGTTACCGTACTTTTCAATATTGATGAATGCCTTTTCCATTCGTAAGCCAATTCGCTTGACAACTTCTTCAATAATATGTTTTTTCGCTTGGTGTGTAATAACGTGATGAACGCTTTCCAGTGAAATCATATTTCGAGTTATTATTTCCTGCGTTGCATCAGCCGTGCTTGTTATTGCTTGTGCCATTAAGTCCGGACTATTCATGCTCAAGTCATATTCTCCTGTAGAAACTGTTTTCGAAGTTACAGGAAACATGCCTCCAACTGATTTTTGATAAAGCAGTGTTGATTCGCCTCCGCTCATTTTCAATACAGAGTCAATTATACCGGCTCCTGTTGAGTCCGGTTCCAGAATCACCGCTGCGGCACCATCACCAAATTGAATGCAGGTTTTTCTGTCGGAATAGTTGGCAATTTCGGACATTTTATCGGCGCCGATGACAACATTTTTTTTGTGAGTTCCGTTCTCAATACATTGACAAGCAATGTTGAGAGCGAAAAGGAATCGGTTGCATGGGCCATTTACATCAAAGCTCCATGCATAGCTTCTTCCGATTTCTGCGCGTACAATGCTTGCTGTTTCCGGGTATTGATATTCAGGTGATGCAGTAGCCACGATCAGAAGATCGATTGGCTCAGGATTGAGATCACACTTTACGATGAGGGATTTGGTTGCTTGCGTTGCGAGATAGGCAGTAGCTTTTTCGGAGTCACGAAGAATTCTGCGCTCTTCAATGCCCGTTCGTGCCAAGATGCAATCACCGGTAGTGTCTACCAGTTGTTCTAGATCCTTATTCGTAAATCGGTCTTCCGGAAACCAATAAGAAACACTCGTTATTGCGGCATTGCATGTAACCATGTTGCTAAGTTAAGGTCAACATGGTCTTTTTACGCATTAACCATATTTAATAAATTCAGCATGCATAAGTTTCGCTTGGCAGCATGGCAAATTTCGCAAACTCTAACTGCATGCGAATCATTGCAGGAATGGAGTTGCGCATTTGAAGTCCGAATAATCGGCGTTGTGCGGTATATAGTTTAGTGTGAATGAACAATTCGTGTGAAACGTCTGCTAATTCTTACTCAACCTGATCGTAAGATTTGCCAAAACTCTCACGGAATTTTACTGCACCGTTCATTAAACGAATGGTCGTAATTTTCAATTCGAATATACTATTCAGCAGATCCATGCCGTGTAAATGCTATTCTGCTTTTTGTAGCATTCGTGCGCATGACTTGTATAATCTGCGGTCATACAATTCCTATATTTCATTGACGTAGTTTCTGGTTTGCGCTACATCACTGCTTTCACTGTTGTTTTGCCTGATACTTTTAAGAATGAGATTGAAGAGGTAAACTATTTCTGACGATAGACGAGTGTTGTCAATTGTCTTTCCTAGCTTCTTGTTTACGATATCCTCGTCATAAGTTTCAAGATTGGAAATGGTATCAAATAAGTATAATCTGGAGCTGTTATTTTACATTAACAGTTGCAAACGTGCTGAATTACCTCTTCTCATTTTGCTCAGTGACTTGCTCAGTTTAAACACGTCTTCACTCCGGCCATATGGGGAGTTTGCGTGGGTAAGTTTTCACCTAATGTGAAACGCGTACAAAAATTGGAAGGTTTAATCGAGTGGTTTTCGTGTTCAGTTCGATAGACGCGAGTAATGTTTTCCAAAAAATGGAAAATGTTTTCCTGTCCCGTGGAGGTGAGGACTTCGACCAACCAATAAGCATTGGCGATATAATTAAAATCGTGTCACATTAATTACTTGTCGGGAAAGATGAATGTGATGTGTTAACTCATTGTGGGATTCAAGTAATATTTTCTTTTTTTGTCGTCGAATGTGTTAGGTATGCTACTACTTTTGTGCCGCAAATCACAACACACTGTTTATCAAAATTTCTTGGGCAAAAAACGATATTGAAACATTTGAGGTTGGCATTCTAGCCTGAACTTTTAATTTATTGCCAAAATGTTGCAATTCCTTAGCGTTCTGACTCCATTAAGTGCACTCAATTCACAATCTACTATTCAATGAAAATAAGACTGGCATTCATTTTTGTATTAATAAGTTTTGTTCTTTCAGCGCAGCTTATTACTCCTTTTACGATTCGTTATCAAGTAACGCAAAAAGGAGGCATCAGGTATGTGTCGAATACCTCTGTTACTTGTTCAGGTGTTGGTTGCGGCGCAGGAAGAACAGAAATTCCTCCTGCTGGAACCTCTACAGACAACGGATTTACAGCTGCATATGTAGACATTGATGCAGACGCAACAACTTTCTCATCTTCTTCTGATAGTTTGAATCTACCGTCTTGTAGTCAGATTAGCTGGGCCGGGTTATATTGGGGTGGTGAGATTACGAGCGCTGCACCAAATTTCGCGACAAGAGGTCAATGCAAGATCAAGGTCAATAACGGCTCTTATGTTAATTTGACAGCGACTTCTCTACAGGATAACGCGATTGGTTTCGATACTTATCACTGCTTTGTTGACATTACTTCTATTGTTTCGGCTGCTGGCACAAACTCGCGTTTCACAGTTGCGAACGTTGCTGCCAGAGTAGGAGGCACGAATAGATTTGGAGGTTGGTCGATTGTAGTAGTATACAAAAATGACCTTCAGCCAATGAGGAACCTTACTGTGTTCAATGGTTTGTCAAATGTATCTGGATCCAATCCAACTACAGATATTACAGTTTCGGGATTTCTCACCCCGCTAGCTGGTCCCGTTACGTTTGAAGTGGGCAACTTGACATTTGATGGAGATCGTAGTTCAACAGGAGATCAGTTGATGTTCAATGGAGGTTCAGGGTTTGTGAACATTTCAGATGCTGTGAATCCATTAAACGATATTTTTAATAGTACACTTTCTTACAATGGTGTACAAAAGACAGCACCGTTTATTAATCCCGCGTATACCAATTCATTGGGATGGGATGCGGATATATTTATTCCTAACAACGCGGCCAAAAACTATATCGGGAATAGTGCAACTACTGCTACGTTGCGTCTAACTACAGGAGGAGAAACTTTTCTTACTCAAGTAGTTACTATGGCAATCGATGTTTATGAACCTGATCTCCGTGCGGCTGTTAGAGCCAGAGATATTAACGGAGGATTGGTAGTTCCTGGTGATACGCTCGAATATACTATTGTTGGAAAAAATATTGGATCAGATCCGTCTGTCAACACCTACATTTTAGACACCTTAGAACGCAATGCCATTTATGTTCCGGGTTCGTTGAAAGTGACATACGGCCCAAATTCAGGAAATAAAACAGATGTATCAAGCGATGACCAGGGTGAATACATTAGCGCATCTAGGACAATTCGTGTTCGAATAGGTACTGGCGCAAATGCGGTTACAGGAGGAACTGTCCTAAACTCTTCTAACGGTGCAGACAGTACTCAAATTAAATTCAGATGTACAGCCTCTTCAGATTGTATCTTGTTGCTTTGCGATAATATCATTAATGCCAGAGCTTATATTTACGGTACGGGAAATGTATCGGGTAATACCTGGAGTAATGGGTCAAATCCAGATATTTTTGATGCATTTGGATGTCCTATTCCTGGAACTACTACAACTCCTATCCAGTCCGCAATTTGTCCGGCGATTGCAGCTTCAAGCAATACTCCGGTTTGCGTGGGCGGCACCATAAACTTATCATTAAACTCAACTTCTACCAACGCAACTTATTTGTGGACGGGGCCAAATGGATTCAGCTCAACCGTGGCCGCGCCTTCAATTCCAAGCGCTACGCTTGCTATGGCTGGAACTTATACATGTGTAGTGACCATAACTGGATATACGTGTACAACTACTGTAAATACTGTAGTTGTAGTGAACCCGGCGCCGACTTCTGCCAATGCTGGACCCGACCAATCTATTTGTGCTGCTACAGGTAGTGTTGTTATGGCTGGTAATCTTCCTGCAAGTGGAACTGGAATCTGGACGCAGGTGAGCGGCCCGTCAGCTTCAACAATTACATCACCGACCTCCAACACTTCTTCTGTAACTGGGTTAACATCTGCGGGTACTTATCTTTTTCAATGGACAATCTCAACTTCCTGTGCGGCGTCATCTGATCAAATTCAAGTAGTTGTAAGCGCAACACCAACAGTTTCCAATGCAGGTCCTGATGCAAGCGTGTGCGGATTGACTGCAGCACTCGCTGGTAACGTTCCAACAACAGGAACAGGTACTTGGACTTTAGTATCAGGTCCCGGAACAGCAACATTTGTGAATGCGAACCTTGCAACTACAAGCGTTACCGTTTCAGTTGTAGGTGCATATACATTCCGTTGGACTATTGCTAACTCGCCATGCACTGCATCACAAGACAACGTAATCATCACGTTCGTTGCATCAACTACAACAGCTAACGCAGGTCCTGATCAAACAATTTGTTCTACCGTTGGTTCTGTAACAATGGCGGGTAACATTCCAGCAGTTGGAACAGGAACATGGACACAAGTGAGCGGACCGGTAACAGGTACAATTACAACTCCCGGTTCAGCAACAACAACCATTACAGGATTGACAACAGCAGGAACTTATGTGTTCCAATGGTCAATTGCGAACGCACCATGTACTGCATCAACAGATCAGATTTCAGTAAATGTTAATCCTGCACCAACAGTTTCGAATGCAGGTCCTGATGCAAGCGTTTGCGGATTGGTTGCTACGTTAGTAGGCAACACACCAACAGCTGGGATAGGCACATGGACACAAACAGCAGGTCCCGGCACAACAACTTTCTCCAACGCCAACTCTACAAATTCCAATGCTACAGCTTCTGTAGTTGGTGTCTATACGTACACTTGGACAATTGCGAACGCACCATGTACAGCATCACAAGACAACGTAGTCATTACGTTCGTTGCATCACCTACAACAGCTAACGCAGGTCCTGACCAAACAATTTGTTCAACTGGTGGTTCAGTAACAATGGCAGGTAACACTCCAACAGTTGGAACCGGAACATGGACACAAGTGAGCGGCCCGGTAACAGGTATAATTACAACTCCTGGTTCAGCAACAACAACCATTACAGGATTGACAACAGCAGGAACTTATGTGTTCCAATGGTCTATTGCTAATGCACCTTGTGCTGCATCTACAGATCAGATTTCGGTAGTCGTTAGCGCTCCGCCAACAGCATCCAACGCGGGTCCTGATGCAAGTGTTTGCGGATTAACAGCAACACTAGCGGGTAACGTTCCAACAACAGGAACTGGTACTTGGACTTTAGTAGCCGGTCCCGGAACAGCAACATTTGTGAATGCGAACCTTGCAACTACAAACGTTACCGTTTCAGTTGTAGGTGCATATACATTCCGTTGGACTATTGCTAACTCGCCATGCACTGCATCACAAGACAACGTAATCATCACGTTCGCTGCATCACCTACAACTGCTAACGCAGGTCCTGATCAAACAATCTGTACTACAACAGGTACTGCAACAATGGCGGGTAATAACCCGATTGCTGGAGCAGGAACGTGGACGCTTGTCAGCGGACCATCAACTCCTACCATTACAGCGCCTGGAAACAGAAACACTACGGTTACTGGACTTACAACAGCTGGGACTTATGTTTTCCAATGGACAATAGCTAACGCTCCTTGTGCTTCATCAACAGATCAGGTAGCAATTATCGTTAACGCACCACCAACAACTTCAAATGCCGGTCCTGATCAAACCATTTGCTCAACAAGCGTAACCATGGCAGGTAATACACCTGCAACTGGAGCAGGTACATGGACACAAGTGAGTGGACCAAACACTGCAACAATTACAACACCGGGATCGGCATCAAGTACAATGACCGGTTTGATTTCCGGAACATATGTATTCCAGTGGACTATTGCGAATGCGCCTTGTGCGGCAAGCAGCGATCAGGTTTCGATTATTGTATCTGCGCCACCTACAACTTCTAACGCAGGTCCTGATCAAACAATTTGTTCAACTACAGGTTCTGTTACCATGGCAGGTAATACGGCAGTGATTGGAATAGGAACATGGACACAAGTGAGCGGACCTGCTGCAGGAACAATCACAACTCCTGGATCGGCAACAACAACAATTACAGGTTTGACAACTGCTGGAACTTATGTGTTCCAGTGGACGATCACTAATGTATGCGGAAGCAGCAGCGATCAAATTTCTGTAATCGTTAATGCTCCACCTACAGCATCAAATGCAGGTCCTGATGCAAGCGTGTGCGGATTACTTGCTACGTTGGCCGGTAATACTCCAAATACAGGAACAGGAACGTGGACACAAACTGCGGGACCTGGTACTACTACATTCTCCAATGCGAACTCAGCTAGTTCAACTGCGACAGCTTCTGTAGTTGGTATTTATACTTACACTTGGACAATTGCTAACGCACCATGTACTGCTACCACCGATAACGTGGTAATTACATTCGTTGCGTCTCCAACTACTTCCAATGCTGGTCCTGATCAAACAATTTGCACCACTACAGGTTCTGCAACAATGGCTGGTAACACACCATTGGTTGGAACAGGAGCATGGACGCAAGTGAGCGGACCTGTTACAGGCACGATTACAACTCCGGGTTCTTCCACCACAACTATCACCGGATTGACTACGGCAGGAACCTATGTTTTCCAATGGTCAATTGCGAACGCACCGTGTGCTGCATCCACTGATCAGATTACAGTAATTGTAAATGATCCTCCGACTGCTTCTGCAGCAGGATCAGATGCAAGCGGTTGTGGATTGATTGCTACTTTGGCTGGTAATACTCCAACTATAGGAACAGGAACATGGGCACAAACTTCCGGTCCTGGTACTACAACTTTCTTTAACGCAAACTCAGCAAGTTCTGCAGCTACAGTTTCAGTAGTTGGTGTTTACACTTACACATGGACAATCACAAACGCTCCATGCGCTGCAAGTACTGACAACGTAGTTGTTACTTTCGTTGAATCGCCTAGCACTTCAAATGCCGGCCCTGATCAGACTATTTGTACAACTACTGGTTCAGCAATAATGGCAGGTAACACTCCTGCAATTGGAGCAGGTACTTGGACTCAAGTAAGCGGCCCTACAACAGGAACAATCACTTCTCCTGGTTCTGCGACAACAACAATCACTGGATTGACGACGGCAGGAACTTATGTGTTTGAGTGGACAATTGCTAACGCACCATGTGCTGCATCCACTGATCAGATTACAGTAATTGTAAATGATCCTCCTACAGTTTCTGCTGCAGGTTCTGATGCAAGTGTGTGCGGACTTCTGGCTACACTTACTGCGAACACTCCAACTGTTGGTACAGGTGTCTGGACGCAAACATCAGGACCTGGTACTTCTACATTTACAAACGCGAATGCTGGCAACTCTGACGTTACAGTTTCCTTTTCCGGTGTTTATACATTCACATGGACAATCAGTAATGCACCTTGTGCTTCTTCTCAAGATGATGTTGTCCTGACTTTTGTTGACGCACCAACTGTAGCGCTCGCAGGGGCAGATGACACAGTATGCGGATTGGTGGGAGTACTTGCAGGAAATACAGCAACTACCGGAATCGGTACGTGGACAGTAGTAAGCGGACCGGGAACTGTAACGTTCGCGAACGCCAACCTTGAAACAACATCATTCACTGTTTCAATTGGTGGTACATATACTTTAGTTTGGACAATGGCTAACGCGCCATGTACAGCATCGACTGATACAATTCAGTTTACCCTTGATGCTATTCCTACAACTGCATCTGCAGGCCCTGACCAAAATGGAGTATGTCCTCCTTCGATTACAATGGCTGCAAATGCACCAGTATTCGGAACTGGACTCTGGTCACAATTAAGCGGGCCAAACACTGCAAACATCCTTACTTCAAATTCTGACACATCGACTGTCGGCGGATTGATTCCAGGAACATATCTATTCATTTGGACAATTTCTAACGGATCCTGTCCTTCGACGACTGATACCGTTTCTGTAACGGTTATCGGATGTGATAATGACGGTGACGGAATTCTTGACGCTACGGATATTGACGATGACAACGATGGGATTCCGGATACGCTTGAAGCCAGCGGTGACACAGACGGTGATGGTGTTCCTGATTCATTAGACCTTGATAGCGATAATGATGGAATTCCGGATGTAGTAGAAGCCGGTGGAACCGACGCTGATGGCGACGGTATTGTTGATGGATTCACCGACGCAAACGGAGATGGTCTTGATGACAACACTGCTGCTAATCCATTACCACTTCCTGATACCGATGGAGATGGATTGATTGATGTTGTTGACCTCGACAGCGATAACGACGGCATCACGGATGTAGTTGAAGTCGGCGGAACAGACGCAAACGGAGATGGAATTATCGATGGATATGTAGATACAGATGGTGACGGATTCACGGATACTGTAGATTCTACTACCGGAGGAACTGCGTTGCCAACACCTGACACAGATGGCGATGGAAATGTTGACTACCTCGATATCGATGCAGATAACGACGGAATCGTAGACAATGTTGAAGCTCAAACTACAGTTGGTTACGTTCCGCCAACAGGTAACGATACAGATGGAGATGGAATCGATGATGCATACGATGCAGACAACGGCGGAACTCCAATCGTGCTGGCGAACACCGATGGAGCAGACAATCCGGACTACTTGGATCTTGATTCCGATAACGACGGAATGACTGACTTGCTTGAAGGTTGGGATACCGACAACGATGGTGTTGCCAACACAACTCCATCCGGAAACGATTCTGACGGTGATGGATTGGATGATGCATTCGACGTTGA
>Ga0114980_10000054_pt1 | contig 69404 bp, 99 predicted proteins | sample S_140806_EF_Meta_FD_87018 | JGI IMG/M metagenome (GOLD analysis project Ga0114980, IMG submission 87018) | Freshwater microbial communities from Lake Simoncouche, Canada to study carbon cycling - S_140806_EF_MetaG | ecosystem: Environmental > Aquatic > Freshwater > Lake | place: Lake...
AAATAGAAGTTTGCGTGTAGTAATACTCACGAATGTCCATAAAGGCTTATCTTTGGCAAAACAGCTATGGTATGCCGTTTAAATCAAAGGCTCAAATGAAGGCAGCGTTCTCCGGTGCTTTGGGAAGTGAAATGAAAGCAAAGGCTAAAGGATGGGCGAAGGAAACAAAGAATATCAAGTCTTTGCCGGTGCGTGTGATGAAGAAGTCAAAATAGCGATATCCTCCAAGTCGGGTTCGCTGGGTGGTGCAATCTTGACTGAAATCCATCCCATCTCAAAGTCAACCCATCTCTTTTGTAGTTCACCATAGTGGGCAATGTACTTATCTTCTACTATTAAACTATCTGTAAATGCTTTGACCAAGTTATCCAAGTCGGGTTTGGATTGGTGCAGCTTTAGGTGGTGTGCCCTTTTTTTCTTCTTAGACCAAGTCTTAGGGCAGGGGATGAAGAATGTAATGGATGCCCCGGATGCAGGGAAAGAAAAGCCGATTCGCTTAGCTTCTGCCAACAACGTAATTTTATAATCGTTGTATCTTTCTAAACGAAGCAGCCTTTTCAGTCCGGTGGGTCTTAGTCTTTCTCTGGGGATTCGGAAAAATATCCTATCTCCTTGTGTTGCCCTTACGTGGGTTTGTGGTGTTACATTAAGAATTAGTGTCTTTTGTTGCACGTTTTCTTGTTTTTTCTTTAACACCAACTGCCAATAAAATTGAAATCATCTGACTAACCGAGCGATTATCTCTTTCGGCTATTTGCTTTATCTGCTCTACTGTTTCTGATGGAACAGTTGCACAAATTTGAATGTTTGCCATACTTTTTTTACTACAAAGATAGGCAATTTATATTGATTTAAGTAATCTTTATTAATGTGTAAAATTGTTCGTTAGCAAAGTGTAAGGCAGCTTTACTTTTTGTAGTCGAAAGTCAAGGTATAACCTGACAAAAACGATATAAGTTGTAATGTAATACTTGACAAGTGAACAACCACCTACGAGATTCGAACTCGTATCTCCCTGCTACAATGCCGGGACGTTACCCTTTTAGCCGATATTTATTTTCGGTTACGCCAAAGTGGTTGCTATAAATGTAGGATAAAATACATTACATCGTTTCCTGCATAAGCATATACCGGATTGTGCAATAAAAAATTAGCTTTGATTAGATTATTTGCCGAAGCGTAGTTATTTCGCACTGTATATGTAACGATATCTTTGCATCTTTTGTTTTTAGCACTTGCTATTCGTGCTTTGATTAGTTTCTTGTGTATCCCCTTGTTTCGGTGCGACTTTGCTACCCATGCTCTTACAAACACACATACTCCTTCACTATATAAACAACCACAATAAGCAATAATACTATCACCATCCATCAGTACCCACCAATCCCTGTTAGGCTTAAACTCATTGTCGCAACCGGGGAAGTTTTTTTCATCTAACTCTCCCAGCCGATAATAAAGTGCAGAGTTTTTCCTAACCTTTATCATTTTAGTATATTTTTCCGTTGATTATTTGGAAGTTTTTTAGATGAAAGTTTCCATCTTTTTCAACAATTATGTGTGCAAAACCATGTTGGCTATTGCTAACCAATGGCGAATAATCCGGTCTAAGTTCACATAAACACCCGGTACTCCAACAGCTTATAACATCACCATCTAATGTAATTTCGGGATGGTGGGATGCCCGGTGCAAATGACCTACAACCAATGTTTGTTTACCACGAAGAAAAGCACCACGAGCAGGGCTTACCGGGGCGAAAACACCCTTAAACACATGATGCCCATGAGTAATAGATAGTTTACCTGCTTTTACAAGAACCTTATCATCTAACAAAATAACTCTTTCTTCGTTTAATCGTAACCTTTCCTCCAAATGAAAATAGGGGTCATCCCATATTTCAGATGCCTTTTGTAGCAGAAATCTTTCCCAGCGAACACAATGGTTTCCTTTTAGCCAATAAATATGAGCATTGGGAAATGTGGCACGCAATATCCTTAAAAACTCCTTTGTGGCATCAAATTCTTGTTTGGCAGAACGCTTTTTGGGGTCTTTTTCAAATTTGCTTACTTGGTGGTTGTCAATCAAATCTCCGTTTATGAAGATTGTGTTAATTTTATTTTCAACTCCGTAATTGAGTGCTAATGTTATTGCATCAATGTCGTGGTAGGGGATATGTAAATCGGAAATTAATAGAATACTATTACAGGCTTTGGGTAATATATATGGCTCTCTTTTTTCTTGATATGATTCCGGAATATTATACGGATTCTTTGGTCTTTCTTGTGGCATATAGTATTTAGTTTTGATTACTTTGTATGGGTCTTGATTCTTTCCCTCAATTCTTCTCAAAATACTGCGTGCATATTCCACATTCTTGAATGATAGCTTATTATCTGCGTACATTATGCGTGCAAGTTTCAAAGATGGCATTGCCATTCCATACTTATCCCTGTACTGCCTTGCTATATCAGATAGGCTCATAAATACTTTTTAAAATAAGTAATAAGGAAAGTAACAGCAGAATAATTTTCATCCAATTGTCCGAATTATTCGGATGTTTGAAATATAGCTGCATAAACAGAGTTATGTTATCAAAGTTATAATATTTGTGGATAAAAAAAAACTTATAGTTTACTTTTAATAAGGAAATAGTAGGCTTCCTCCGGTTTTCCGTAATTTTTTATGTAGTTATTCAATTCTTCAAAGGCTTTTCGGACTTGAATACTGTTTTTGTAGCCCCTTTTTATCAATACTTTCTTTTGGAGCATTAAAGTTACTGTTCCCGGCATATTTTTATACGATTTTATACGATTTATATACGATTTTAGACAACGTAAACACCAAACGACCAAATATACCACTCAACCTATTATCTTCAAAATTTGATGCTTTCACGTAACGTGAACAAATATGGGCAATTATCGGAACTTGTCCGATATTTCAAACATTATTATACGGAATTAGGTATAATGTCGTTTATTTTCCACAAAAAAGGTGTTTTTGAGTATAAATATTCCACACTTTGTTACAAAAACTCCCAAAAATATCCTTCACTACCTACCAAAACACCTAATTATCAATAAAAACTAACCTTATGCACTCCTGATTGTGCAACAATTCTGTTAAATGCACTTTCGGATGGTTCTACCACTTAAAATCCTAAAAACAAAAAAAACTCCAGAAAACTCCGAAAAATAACAAAAATCTCGCGAAATATCTGATTACAAGTCGAAGCCACCCCTTGTTGATTGTTCGCTGCCTACCTTCGGGGGGTCTCGTTTCCCTATATTGGGGGGGTTGTGTTTTTTGTTTCGTTCCTTCGTGCTGCTTGCCTTTGCTGTGGGTCTGGGTTTGTTTGGGTTCGGGCTGTTGCCTTGCGTTGGTTCGTTGTGGTGGGGTGGTGTATTGGGGTGGGGGTAGTATTAGTGTTTTGTTTTTGTAGGGGGTAGGGGGGATAGGGGTAGGGGTAGGGGGGGGGTGGGGATATATTAATATAAAATACATTTGTTAAAGTTTTCTTAATACTTATTTATTTGATTGTTTGTATTTGGTATATTCAACTAATTAGATTAATTTAGCATTATAAAAATTAACCAATAAACATTTTAACATGAAAGCAAAAAATTTAACTAACGAGCAAAGACTAAAAAATTTAATTAAAACAAACAGCCCTTTATTAAATGCGTTGCTAGTTGAACGCTTGTTATTAATTTGCGAACTTACTAGTAAAGAAATAGAGGAACTTCACAGTAACGGCAAAAGTTTTTCGGTACTCGTATCGGATAAAGAATATGTACAGCTATGCAAAAATGTAAACGAAATATTATTTTTAAGTATTTTTTAACCATTCTATTTTGTAGATTCAACTATTTAGACTAATTTTATACCATACCCAAAAAAAACACTATGAACAAGAAACAGCAAAGAATTGAAAACCTCAATAAGCATTATTTAAATATTGCTAATCTTTATCAATTATCCACAGGTTTAGAAATTTCAATTAATGAAGCAAAAAAAATATCTAATAAACTGAGGAAGTTAGAAAAATTAGCTACCATAGAAACAACAGCACAAAATAACGGATACTATACCGAACCAACTCCCCTTGATTGGAAAACAGGCAGAGCCGAAAAAATGCGTTTAAAATGCGATAATGACGGCAATTATATAGATAGTGATGCAAAAATTGAGGAAATAAAAAAGCAAGTTAAAAGCATTTTTAATAACAATTTACAAGGATTTTTTATTAATTACGATTCTAGAGGATACGCACTAAAAATAAAATCCGATAGTTGCCCACTTTCCAAAGATTGGGGAGGATATTATATTTTAAGTCCAGAAATTAATTAAAAAGTTAAGGGGTGAAAATCCCCTATTTTTTTGTATTTTATTTAACTATTTTTATTTTGTATATTCATATATTTAAACTACTTTTATTTTTTAATTAATCAAATCAAATTTTATGTATCAATCTAAGGTTATTGTAAAACTAAAGCATGACAAAGGAACTACAAAAATTAGCGTTTGGGCGACTTCTTTACAGGAAGCTATTGACAAGGTAATAGAATCCGAAAAAGCCCCTTTAAATAGCGTTATTTACGCTAAAGTTTCACCCCTCAGTATTTCAGACATTAAATATTTGAGCAAGGAAAAAGCCCCCTATTTTTTCAGTCGTTCTACTATGCGATTTTTTAATCAAAAAATGCGAGATTTTTCCGTTACCAGATACGGAAACGAAAAATTTTATATTTCCGCTCCATCGGAATCCCCCGAACATAAAACAAAAAGAATATTTAACCCATTTACAAGGGAGTTGGAATTTATTGACTAACTACATATAGGGGTGAAAGTCCCCTAATTTTCACTATATTTTAACAATATCTATTTTGTATCTTTGAATAATTATTTTACCTTTATTAAAATTTACGGCTATGATTATCAAAAAATATTTTACCACTATAAAACAAGCGGAACAATTTTTAAACAGGTTATATAACAAATATGATTCAGTAACCTGTTTAAACTGCCCTACTTTTGAAAGTGGTGTGTATGTATTCCAATGTATTTAATTAACCAACCAATAAAAAACAAAAACAATGAAAAAAACACTCTCAATCCTTTGCCTTATTGCCTTGATTTTTTCGTCATGTGCTAAAGGTGGATGCCCCACAACTGATAAAAAATACTTTACCAGAGGAGTACCAAAAGCAAAAAGCCTGTATAAAGGTTATCCAAGTACAAGAGGAAATAAATGTTGGGGTAAATAAAAAAGGGTATCCGGCTGAAATGGATTATAACCATTGTAACCTAATGTTTTTAGGCAGCACCATTTTATTAATCAAATAAATTAAATCTATTTTTATGCAACCTTGTCAAATCATTAAAACAAATGACTACACCAACGAAAAAATTGTTTGGGATACTTTTAAAAGCAAAAAAGAAGCTATTCAATACTTAAAAACAAAAAGTAAAACTTCCAAACATTTATATTCTAAATGTAAATATTTGCCTATAAATGAAATGCTAATATGCTACCATGCAGAAAATGACAATGTAACATATTACCGGATAGAAATTTTACCCAAATTAGAAAACATAATTTATAAAAACTAAATTAAACTATTATGCAACAATTAACCGAGCAACAATACAAGAGCCTAAGACAAGCCATTTATAACTCTATAATGGGTTTAACAATGTACTGCGAATGTGGGGAGGAATGTACTTTGGGTATGGGTGAAATGGGAGAAACAAGCGATGAAGCGGAAAGAGTAGTAGATGAATGGATGGAATTAAATAAATTAACCTTAAAAGAAGATTAAAATGGAAAAAAAAGCAAAATTCACAAAATTTAAAAAGGGGGATAATTGGACTTTTGGCACAGTGGGTATTTTAAATTTTGAAGCTAAATTATTTGATGAACCATCTAGCTATGGTATAAATAATGGTAGGGTATCTAAATTACATATTAGTTATCCAAGTGGTGAGTGCATACTTAATTATGACAGGGGATGGGATATAGAACCAGAGCCACAATATTTACTTGACTATTTTAAAGTAATGGTATTACTTGAAAATGCACCAAAAACAAGATTTAAATAAATTAAAATGGAAAAAAACTACAAAATACAAAACCCACAGGGCAAATACTTGTCATTCAATATGCAAGGTATCCCACAATTTTTTGAAGGGGTTGATATGTCATACTCCTTTACTTTGGAACAGGCAGAAACTATATTGGAAAGATACTCCGAATTAAATTTAACCATTACAACCAAAAACAAACTTTATGCCAGCTAAAAACTTACGCAGATTACTTGCAAATGCTATTGTAGAACTATTTAGTGATGAACTTACTTTGGAGGATTACAATAATATGATTGGGGAAACTGAAATAGAATTAACGGAAAGACTTATATCAATAGCACAATGGTATAAAATAGCCTCAATTGAAGATGATACTTTTGATAGGTCGCACGAAAATGATGATTAACTTAACCATAAAAAAATATTATGAAACCAAAAACCGCAAAGGAGTATAAATTAGTTGCAACCGAAAGCAAAGAACACTTTGAAAGGAAAAAAATGACCTGTTCGGAGGATTGTGCAAAGTATATACGGCAATTTTTTGATTCGGATATAGCCATTTATGAAAGTAGTTTTGTGTTACTCCTCAATCAAGCAAATACCACAATAGGCTGGGTAAAACTTTCACAGGGGGGTATCAATGGTACTGTTATGGATGTTCAGTTAGTGGCAAAAATAGCCATTGAGAGCCTTGCAAAGTCGGTAGTTATTTGCCACAACCACCCTTCGGGTCAACTAAAACCTTCGGATGCAGATAGGCAAATAACTAATCTAATTCAACAAGGATTGAAACTATTTAGTATTAAGCTACTTGACCACGTTATTTTAACAGAAGATTCGTACTTTTCTTTTCTTGATGAAGGTTTGTTGTAACCTTTATTTTGTACTTTCACATAATTGTTATACTTTTATTTTAACCAAAAAAACAAACACTATGTTACTAAAATTGATTAACGCACGATTCCGTTCAAAATGCCCCGAAACAGGTAGAACAATATGCAGAGGGGATGCTACCTATTACGATGTAATTAATAAGGTTGCTTACCATCCATCCGCAGATATTGTACGGATATTTGAGAGCAGACAAGTGGCAGCAGACCTCAACACCGAAAGGATAGTACAAGCCCAAGAAGAAGCCTATTTTGATAACTTTTGCCAACAAAACAACATATAATATGAAAAACAAAAAACAAATTAAAGTAACCAAATACAATAAGGTATGGAAGTTAGTTTATAACTGTAAATTATCCGATTGCGTAAACATTATTTCCGGAACATTTAAAAACAAAAAAATATGCTAGCCAGCTACCTTGCTATGATGCTTTTTATTTCCTGTTTAGTTGCTCACTTTCAAATAGAAGGAGAAGATACAGGATACAACGATGATAACTATTTAAATTAAACCAAAAAAACCTAATCAAAATGTTTACTACAAAAGTAAAAGAAACGGCAGCCGCCAAAAAAACCGACAAAAAACTATTTTCAGCCCTTGAATTAGAGGGCAAAATAAGCACGTTTACAGCCCTCAAAAATCAAATTGATACCTTGACAGGGCAATTAAAGATGATTGAAGGAGAGATAAAGGAGAGGGCAAAGATTGAATTTTTTACCCAGTATCGGAAGGAACGCAGAAAACCCGATAATTTTAAGCTGCAAGATGCAGAAGGTGGGCAAGTTATGGCAATATTTATGGATAAGTATTCGGTAGTAGATTCCGATAAAGCAGCAGCCTTGCAACCTTACAACCTAGTTACTGAAAAGAAAGTATTTAAGTTTAACAATGACCTATTAGAAAAGTATCAAGATACAATTACAGAACTTCTTTCCAATTCACCAAATATAGATGCAGAAGATAAGCCTAACTTAATTGAAGGAGAACTTACCTATCATGTAGAAAGTGGGGCAATAGAGAAGTTATTTGCATTTCCTAATATGGAGGAAGTATTTGAACTTATTAAGCCTGTAATAGCATTAAAAAAGTAATTATGAAAAACATACAAGGGAAATATTATATTGAACAATTAACAGATTTAGAAATAGCTGCACGTGAATATTATAAAAGCAGATGGTTAGGGTTTGAAAGGGAGGTAGATACCGAAAAGGCTTTTAAAGAAGGTGCTAAATGGCAAGCAAGGGAGATGTATAGTGAGGAAGAAGTATTAAAAATATTAAAAAATTTTAATAGACATACCTTACAACTTCAAAAGTGTCAATTAGGAAATAGTTTTGATGTAAAATGGTGGTTTGAAAAACATAAAAAGAAACAACATGGAGTATAACTCATTCAGCTACTTGTACCCGCCCCGACCAGAGTATAAGATTCTACCAGATGATTTGAATTTATACGAAGGTAAGGGGTGGGCAGCACAGCCAAAATACAACGGAGATTGCCTTATTGTGTTCACCAATGGGATAGAATCCTATGTGTATAACCGAAGGAAAGAACTTTACTCAAAACAAACTAACATAGATTTCACCCAGCTACACTATGGAGAAATACCGCCAACTAAATTAAATACATGGTTTGTTTATGTAGGGGAATTTATTAATCCCAAAAAAAAGATAGGTGAACATGGTATAATAGAGCCGCCTAAATTCGTAATCTTTGATATTTTGGTATATGCAGGGCTTTATTTAGTGGGCGAAACCTTTTGGACTAGATTAGCACTATTGGAGGAAATCTTTCCCACTAATCGGATGCAAGTAACAAGCGATGGCAGTATAGTGCATTACAAACACCTATCCTTTACCAATTTAGAGGGCATTTACAGAGCCCCTACCTATTTAGGTAACTTTGTTAGCTTGTACGAAGAAGTATCAAAGGTGGACTTATACGAGGGGTTGGTGATGAAAAAAACGGATGCAAAGTTATTGCCCGGCTATTCGGAAAAAAATAATGACTTATGGCAATTCAAATGTAGGAAATCAACTAAAATTTATAACTTTTAACTAAAAACAAAATGAAAAATTTAATTCTCATTCTCATTCTCACACTTAGCACATCATCAAAAGCACAAGTATTTGATGGAGTACCTGTAAGCGGAAAACTTGAAACCTTTATTAAAAAAATGGAGGAAAGGAAATACAACCTTGTAAGGAAAACCGAAGGGCAAGGGCAAGTTATTATGAATGGATATTTAGCCGAGCAAATAGTGGAAATTTATGTATCATCCACACCCAAAACAAACCAAGTAAATAGACTAACCTTATTTTTTAATGAATGGAATGATTGGACTAAACTTAAATACGAGTATGATAAAATTCTTTCTGTTTTTACCGATAAATATGGTAAACCAGATGATAAGTACAACCAATTCCTTTCACCCTATGGAGATGCAGGAACAGAATTAACCGCAGTAGAAAATGATAAGTCTTTATTTCAATGCTATTGGTGGAAAAAAGATGGTGCAAATTTAGCAGTAATCATTTCAAAGTATAAACAAGTTAAGATAGTGTATGAAAACATTAAGAACACCGAACTATACGATACCGAAGAAGAATCAATCAAAAAAATAAAATTTTAATAATGGCAACTCTAGAAAACAAAGATAACACCACATGGTTAAGTATAGCCGAGTACATTGAATGGGTAGATGGTTCACTATTTAGAGCCAATAGGAAAGACAACTCAAAAATATCCGGTAATGCAATTAAACACCGAATTAAACACAAAATAGAACTGCCATACGTTACTGATGTAAGAAGGGTAGCAGGTGCATATTTTTTACTTACTAAAATGAATTAAAATGACAAAAGAAGTTTACGATAAGAAATGGATGCAAATAAAAAGAAGTTTTGAAGCGGCAAAAGACGCATTGTATATAGAGTTTGCTTATGCTAACAATCCATACAGATTGGGGGATATTGTTACTGACCGTATAGGAAGTATTAAAATAGAAGAAATACGACCTTATTTTGGTTTAGATAAATATCCTCAATGCGTATATTTTGGAATTGAATATACAAAAAAGGGTGAGCAAAACAAAAGGGGCAACAAAAGAAACGTTTATCAATCAAACATTATAACCAACTAAAATGAAACTACTATTTATCATCCTCATTATTATTGCATACATTTTTATTTGCCAAATACCTCAAAAAGATAAGTATTAAATATGAACTACTTTACAATGCCGGGTATGAAACAATTTAAGTTATCAGACCGAAAGAAAAGAAAGAACACAATAGCAGCAGCCTATTATAAGCAGCAAGATATTATTGATACAATATGCAATTACTTTGATTTCACCTTTGATATTTTACAAGCTAAAACAAAGAAGGGGGAGATAGTATTCGCTAGGCAAATATGCCAATGGTTTCTTATGAAGAAATGCGGATTAACCTGTACTCACGTTGCTGGATTATTTCTTCGTGACCATACTTCCGTATTACACTCAATTAAGATGGTAAACAATATGCTTGAAGCTGATTATGACAACCCAACAAAGTATCATGTTGACCAACTGAAAGCTATTATTTAACAATATTTATTTTGTCATTAAACGCAATTACTTTAATTTTATACCCTAAAACAAAAACTATGTTAGAATCAATTTTTGAAGCCCTTAATCCGGTAAAGCTGTTTAAACTTAAATCTTTGTACCTATCCAAGAAACGATTTGAAGTAGGGGATAAGGTAAACGTAAAGGTAACCGACCTTGAAAAAGATGATGCAGGAGATTTTGAAATAGCAGAACTAGAAGGTAACTTATCCAATACTATATTTAAAGTTACCCTTATAGAGATTAAGACAGGATTACGTTATTCATTTGAAATTAAAGACTAAACCATGACACTAGAAGAACTAATACACCAAGAAGCTAATAATCAAATAGAGGAAATAAAATCTGTGTTCCCCTATTTACGAGAAAACGAATTAAAGTTTATTACTTCTTGCTTACGTTCCGCTTATATTAAGGGGACTATGGATGCACTTGATAACAAAAAAGAAGTGATTGTTAAACCAAAACAATAAACCAATGAAATACAACGAACAAGAAATAACATTAACTATCTCCTTTTACAATGAAATAAAGGAAGATTACTTTATGTTTAGTATATGGAGAACTATCTATGAAACACACGATAAATACGATACAAGACACGATGAAGCACCATCTGAAGTGCCTATTAAAATGGATGAAATCTATTGGGATGAAACTATTAAAAACTTGTATAGCCGTAATGATAGTAAGTTTATAGAATCTTTACTAAAAACTATCCCAGACTTTATAGATGCTAAATTTTTGGATGCATATTATTACTTCCTTCGTTATGGAAAACAAGACAAAACACAAGTGGTAGTTAATGGATATGAAACGGAAGGTAATTTTAACGCAGCCACTTCCTCTTTGGGCAAGGTGGAGGGATAACCGGGGAAAAAGCCTTACCTGTTCCGCACTTACATATTGAACAATGTTCCCAAACAAGGGAATCAGATACCCAAAATTCACATTTGGGTATTTTTTTTTCTTCGTTACCCATACATACTGATAACCTTTCCTCTGCTATTTCTTTTTGTAGTTCAGTAGGATTAAGCTGTATTATGTAGGATTGTATTATTTCTGCAATTTTGTTCATTGAAATAAATGTTGATAAAAACTACTTTTACCCCAATAGGGATGATTCTCGGTATATTCTTTTCGGTAAATTGAATTATGGGAGGTGAAGTGGTAGCCATGATTGATATGGATGGCTTGGTATTTTGACTGCCATTGTTCCCTTTTCATTTTTTGTGGTTCAACCATTCCCGAATTAGTTAATATGGCATTAGGTAATATGCTCTCAAAATGCTTTATAGCGTCATTAAACCTCATTGTCATTTGGTGCATTGGTTCATCCATTTGATTCTTTTCCTGCCAACCTTGCGAAGATAAACCGCCATAGTTCATATTTGTTAGGATAGTGCCTTCCTCAAAGTCTGGGAATGAAAAATATCCGGCAGGGTACAATACATCGTGTTCAAGGAAACTTACATACTCATAGGGTGCTTTTGTTTCCCTTGCAAAGTATAAACATTGAAGTATCTGCATTACTTGATTAAGATGGCTAGATACCCTGTAATTGCTTATTAATTCTATGAATGGATTGTAGGGTAGCTTTTCCCATACGCAGGTGATTATATCAGCGTGTAGGATATATCTATTTTGATTTGTGTATCCTATTCTTGGGTTATAAATTATCTCTTTGTTATCAGCAGGAAAATTAGGATATGACATTAAATGATTACTAAAATCTATTGACTTAATAGATTCAGTTATTGCAGGGGTTATTTTCGGGTTGTTATTGTTGGAATAGAATATACCTAATCTTTTAGCAGTTGATTGTGGATAGATAGCCATTGTACCCTCTTTAAACCATAGGCTTTCAGTCGTTACAACTAATGGAGTTATACCTAAACTAACTTCCAATTCAAGGTACTTTACTTTACCCGGCTGCGTATCTCCTATTATATCATTGTTTACCCATAGGTTTAATCTTCCTTTTCTTATGGCTGATTTTACTTTATCAGTACAATCTACACCTCCGTATGTTGCTTTTGTAATCATTTTTAATTCTTGTTTATGTTTTTTCTATTTTTATTCTTTTGCTCATACACAAATTTTTCAAGGCAATATGCTACAACAAATAAATAAAATAATATCCCGAACCCTATTAAAAATGCTTCTATTATATTTATCATTTTACTATCATTATTTGTTTAACTAATTCATAATAAGGAGAACAAGCTGAAAGGGGGTTAATTCTTAAATTCTTATCCGGTACTTTATCTTGAAATTCACCCTTAAAGAATAATCCATGACCAGATTCAGTTACCCCTGCATTGTGGTATATGTTACATTCATTGTATCTTTCTATTGTATCGGTAGCCCAAGCGAAATCAAAGAATTTATGTGGTATAGTCTTTTTACCTAGCTTCCATAAACACCATAAAACAGCCCACATATCAGCAGCAAATATTTGTAGTTCGTGGTATTGTGGGTTTTGTGCTTTAATGTAGTTGTTTCGTTGGGTTATCTTTAAAAATAGTTCCTCCGATATTTTTTCCACTTCCTCCCAAAAGTCCGCAGATACATTTTTAATCAAGTATTGAGCCCCTATGCAGTTGTGTTCGTTATCCCTTACTACTCTTAATGGTATTTGTGCTATTTGACACATATACTCTAATACATTGTGTTCTTTGCTTGCTATGTAATCGTGGCTTATGTAAAACCTTACATCACTTCCATAACATATATCATCTTGTAAGAAAGGAGTAAAGTCTAAATCATTCTTTGTAAATATCATATCGCAATCGTGGTAGAAAAATGTTTTAATCTCTGGGTGTTTTGCGAAATGTTGTTTTAATAGGTTAGGTCGGATAGAGGAAGGATAATGCTTGGTTGCTCTTGTATCTAAGTAATAATGAAAACTTAAATTGGTATGTGAATCAGCTATACTTAAGGGGAGTACCGAAAAGCTAAGGTTAACAGAAGATACCGTTCCTCCTATTGATACTATATGCACTTCATATTTAGGGTTATCCAATATACCCATTTCATTAAAGTTTCTTAGCATTACTTCTAGCTGCCAAGCATAGTATTTTGTATTGGGTTGGGCACAAATGAAATATAGTTTTTCATTTTGTCGGTGATATACCGAATCCGCTTGGTTTTCTTCCCCCACTTCTGCCAAGCCTTCCGTAAAGTGTTGAACAAATCTTTCGTAGAATTTAGGAGTAAGTAGCAAAGAGTCAATTTGCCTTGTTGCAGAAAATTCCTTTCCAGCTTCTTCTTCGCTTGCTACTTTTTCATACCAAGTATATGATTGCCTTGTTGCAGAACCTTCCATTTTAGCTTTTTCATCTAATCCTACATTCTTTTTTTCATCTTGCATAATACTTTCAATAAATCTTCTTTCGTATTCCTTGTGTATTATTTCTTCATGTTCCCCAACAATAGCTTTTTTCAAAGATTCTACTTCTGATATAGCTTCTTTTATTTCAGATTCTAATCCCTTTAATCTTGATAGCAGTTTGTTTATTGACATAATGTGTATTTTTAAGCAAATATACTTAAATTAATTGAAAAAACAAAACCCCCTATGTAGAAACACAAGGGGTTGCTTTAACCAAAAAAAATACACATGAAACCAAAACTAAACTAAGACATTGCTTCTTGACAGATTATATCCACACCCACATCTGATGCTGTACCTGATTGGGTGCTTACTGCAATAGTCAAAAAGTCGGGTAAATTACCACGAATTGTATTATAAAGGGGGAAAAGTTGGGATAAGTCAATATCTTGTAATCCCGAACCACCCGCAGGGGCTGTAAACTTAAATACTACCTCTCCACCATACATAGAAGTTCCGGATACATCTCTTTCGGCAAAGGATGAACCCGCCCCCAATGCTGAAAGTGCCTGAAAGCTAGAGCCTACGACAATAACAGGGCTATTCGGAACAGATGCAATCAATTCTACTTGACAAATAGCAGAAGTCGAAATCATCAATCTGCGAGGCAAAATTTGACCTCTATTTAACAATCCAATAGTATAAGTCAATCCCGAAGTTAAGGCGGCAGGAAGTGGTAATCCGGTTGCTACATCTTGAACAGTTAAGGTAGTAGAAGTATTCCCTGTAATTCTTGCGGTAATGGGTGCGGTAGTTGTTCCTACAACGGTTATAGTTCCGGCATTTGTAAGCAAGGTTACAGTAACTTGTGTTGTTGAAATTACACTTGCTACTGACCAAGTTCCGTTCCATCCGGCAGGGGTAAAGCCTGAAAGATTAATGATATTACCCGGTGCAAGTGAGTGAGCCGAAGTAAATGTAATTGTTCCTACAAACCCTGCCGTTGAAGTACCCACTGTAATTGCAGGCATAGGTGCTGATGGCATATAAACAAATCTACCTTTCCATTGGTCGGTAGTCCACGATGCACCCCCTACTACAAGTGTGGTTGTACTTCCTCCGGTAGATGCAGAATTGGCTTGTGTGAACTCAATAGTACCCGCAACACGATTGCGGATAGTAAGTACCGGATAACGAGTAGTGGCAGCAGCAACAGTTCTTCGTGGTGTACCTAAAGCCATACCATAAGAGTATGTAAATCCTCTTTGGTCGTCTGCACCACCTTCACAAATAACTGATACTCCATAGTGAATCATATCATTTTGGGCGGTAGTTACTCCGGTATTTCTTTGTTCATATCTTACAGGTAGGTTTCCTGTTCTTGCCCAAGCTGCGGTATTTCCACTTCTATTTCCAAAGGCGTATGTATGCAAAAGAATTTGTTTACCATTAATTGTTACTCCGAATCTTACTACTCCTGCACCATACCAAGCATACTCTATCCACATCATTTGAATCCTAGTCCAATCTACTAAATCAAGTCTAGTTGCACCATCTCCGTTCCATTGGTCTAAAGTTGTACGAAGTTCCGTAATTGCACCTGTCCCACCGCCATCTGAACGAACAACCACACACATACCTGATGGGTTTGCGGCAGTTGTTGTACCATTTTGCTCAAAAAATGCACCATTACTATCATCAAAAAATCCTACCCGATTCACTTGGTTCGCAAGGGCAGTACCAAAAGTTACGGCAGCAGCCATAAACATTGATTTGCCCGGTTGATAACGCTGATAAGGTCTTGATTGACGGATTGTAATATCTCCCGAAGCAGTAGTTAAACGCATACGCACACCACCGATACTGGGCAAATGTGTTATAGTTCCACCACCTGTTGTAAATGATTCCCAACGCAAGGGTTGAGCACCATATTCAAAATCCGCATCATAGATATTTTGGTGTCTTGTTGTTTTTAATCTACCAAAGACATCTGTATTTTCAACTAATAAGACTGTATCGGACATAGTTTTGTTTTTATTTTTTAAATAATGTTTTTACAAGTTCCCATATAATAGCTATAAAAACACCCATTCCAAGTGAAATACCAACTAATTTGTTTTTATAACTTTTTAAATCTTCTACTTCTTTTTTTATTGTTGCTGGGTCTGTTTTTTTTATTTCGCTAATATCTGATTCAATCGCACTTATATCTTCTTTAATTTTTTTTAGTTCTTGCAATATCCCCTCTTGCCCAAACTCTTTATCTCCTATTACTACATCGTGAAGTTTTGATACCTTTTTTTCCATTGTATGTATGATGCCGACAATATCAGACCAACTAGCTAGAAAATCTCTGTTTTCATTCAGTAAATCTTTTATGTTTGTTGTGGGGGGCATTACAATACTATTTTTTCGTATTTTTCAATAATGTTTGCTACACCACTTGCCAACGAAAAAAAGTTTTGGTCGTAGTTGCTCATATCTTCTGCATTATCTATAAAGCAAATTTCCAAAAGGCAAACAGTTCCTTGTTCACGCATTAATCCAAGCCTACCTCTATGACTTTCTGATTCTGATTTCACTCCCCTATTTGTTACACCAAGTATTTCAGATGTTAAGGCAGATAGTTCTTGTGCAAACATTTTATCCAATCGGTCTGCATCATTACCTACAAGTGCAGTAGTACCGGAAGCTGTTTTATTAAATGCGTCAAAGTGAAATTCTATTACTACTGAACCTTCGCCTGTTTCTATTCTTTTTAGGTATTGGGCTAAACTTTCTTCATCATTATCGGTGATTACCTTTAGCCCCTTTTGCTGGCAATATTTTACTACTGCATCCCTAAACTTGATTGTTTCGGCTGCTTCTGTTCTGTTATTTACACCCGAAGCACCGGGGTCGTGATTATTGTGTCCTGCGGAAATAAAACAAGCCATTATTGTTGATTTTCGGGTGGATTCTTAGCGGTTAATTGAGAAGTAAGCCCTACTGCTGCACAAAAAGCTATGGTGTATTTACAAATAGACAAAGCCCAATTGTCAAGATTAAGGCTTAGTGATGTATTAGCTAACCAAACGGCAGTTGCAGAAGAACCGATAGTTATTGCAAGTCTTTTTACTTTAGAAAAGAAAGGGGGAATTTCAGCTTTCCATCTTTTAACAAATAAAGAATTCATGTGCTATTATTTTTGTAAATATATAGCACAATAAAATAAATAATAAAATTAAAGTTTTGTTATTACAAAAATTGATAAAATGAGCAAAAATGCTTGCGAAGCCCTTGACCTAAATTTAACTTTGGCAAATTCCTTATCTTTTTTTCTTGCATATTCTTCGCAGTTTTGTAGGGATATCCGGTAATTATTGATTGAACCTAAGTACCCTTGTGCGATTTGCTTATTTAACAAAGAATCTTTTTTGTAGCTATTTATCTTCTTTTGCAGTAGGGAAGTGTCTTGCTTTAAATATTCGTTTTCCTTTTGAACTATATCAAGTTTCAGCAAATCTTTTACGATAAATACTGCGGTTTCTTTTGTTGTTACTACCAATGAATCATTTTTCTTTACGATTAGCGTATCTTTCTGCCCAATACCTTTGAATTGAATCAATAGACAAAGAATTAGCAAGGCTATCTTTGATAAGGTAAATTTGATAATCTGTTTCATATTTAATTTTTATTTTGTTTCTTAATTTTTGTATTGAATCTCTTTCGTTGTTGCTTACTTGTAGTAATACTTCCAAAGCTGCAACCTTACTTTTATATGAATCCAAAGAATCTTTGTTTGCAGGAAGATATTTAGTTTTTTCGGGTGAACCAACTAATACCTTAATAAGCAAAAAAGCTATAATACCTAAGTATAAAAAGTCTTTTAGTTTCATTGTTTTGATTTTTCAAATGAAATGCTCCAATTTGCAATTTGTATTCTTTTCGTAAAACCATTTCTTTCGCTAAATGTTAAATCATGTACAGATACATTTTTAAAAAATAAGATTATATTAAATAACCTTATCCAACCACACCCTTGAAAATAAAAAAATGTGATACAACCAATACTTTTAAAATAATATTTCATCTTGCATATTTTATCAGTAAGTTAATATACTGCTGCGGAGGAAATTTCGCTTTCTTCTTTACTTTTTTTTCTTGTTCCCTTTTTAAATGCTTTGCTAATAAAAAATTAATTTGCGTTTTCATAAAATATAATGTGATAATTAATAAGGAATTACAGATACATAAATTATATCACCTTTTTTAAATCTAGCTTTTATAAGGTCATAACCGTAAGGTATTTTGGCAGTTATATATCCATGATTACTTTCTGATGTAAATGCAATCCCATCAATAACAAATTCAGTTCCTGCTATTTTAAAATTATTAAAAATATCAATAATTTCTTGTAGTGCTTGCCCCTTGCTTATTTTATGATTGCAAAGGCTGTCAATTATTTCTTCAAATTTTTGTGCCATAACTATATTTTATCTTTCAAAGTTACTTAAAGTAATTATATTTACAAAAAATATTTTTATGTCAGCAAAAAGACCACCAATAAACTATCAAAAGAAGTACAACATGACAGCATCTGAATACCTTAAAATAAAGGAAATTCGCAACAATGCAACAGGAATGATAAAGGATGGTAAGATGTGGGTATTATGGGAAGGTGAGTGGATATTAGAAAGTGAGTTTAAGGAAATGTTTCCTATACCTCAAATGCTTTATATGGCAAAAGAAAACCCCGATAAAAGAAAAGACTACCTTAAATAGTAGTCTTTCTTTGGGATAGGGGGGCAGAAATTACTTGTACAAAATATCAAATAGGATAGGATAGGTTTCCTTTGTTTTAATCTCTCCCACTTTTTCTGCAAGGTCTAGGGGGAAATTTTTTATCAAATCTTCGATGTTGTAATCGGTGTTCATTAGTTCTTCTGTTTCTTCTTCGGGGGCAGGCAGAATTTCGGTTAATTGCTTTGCAAACTTGTTTAAGAAGTATTTGCTTTTCAAATCAAGTTCTTGTTTTAAGATACCTTGTGTAATAACTGTTGTTTCGTTTGTTTGGGTATTAGATACCATCATTCCAAATAGTTCAAAAGATAGTTCCTTTAATTGGCTAAATTTTAGTGTCATATTTTAGGTTTTGTCAAAGGTAGGTAATTATTTTAATTTTTCGGTTTCTTGAATTAATGTTAATCCAAGTTGTTTTGCCGCCCAATCCCAAGCATCTTGATTGGTTTGCCAATTTTCATAATCCTTTCCTGTTATTGTTAAATTACCATCTACTAATTTTTCCCCTTGAATATTTTCCCCTTCTTTATTTGTAGTTTCTGCAAATAAAACATAATAGAACATTGCAGAATCTTTAAAGTTATCTGTTCCTGACAAAGTCATATACTTTGCTGGTTTTTTTACTCCATTTATCCAAATGTTTTCCGGTTGTATTTTTTTCATTTTTTTTGTTTTTAGAAAGTGGTTATTAATGCTCTTTTCCAAGTATTTGTTGCAGTACAAATATATATTGCACTAGCGTCTATTCTTATTTCTCCTAGTGTACCTGTTGATGTAGCAAGTGCAGGGGCAGTATTTAATGCTGATAGTTTGTATTGGGTGGATATTGTAGAACCACTTACCTGTAAATTATCAGTTGAATTATCAGTAGTAGTATTTATCATTACCCTACCACGAAGGAAAGTCTTTGTGATAGATGAGTTACCGAGTGTTACGGTGTTGCTTCCTTGACCTATTGCAGTATGACCAAATACCATTTCATTTGTATTACCTGCTACGCTTGCTCGTGTATCTTCACCAATAAATATAGACTGATTAGATGTTTGGTTGGCAGTACCGGCGCTTATTCTTCTTCCGGCATCTAATCCGAAAGCAATGTTTGATGCACCTGTGGTGTTTTCGTATAATACTTGACTACCGACACCTACGTTCTTGCTTCCTGTTGTAAATTGCATGGCAAATGCACCTATGCCAAAATTATCAGTTGCAGAAACTACGGAATTCAATGCGTTTGTACCTATACCTACATTTCGTTGTCCCGAAGTATTATTTTCTAATGCGGTAAAACCAAGTGCTACGTTACTATATCCTGTATTAATAAATTTTAATGCTCGAGAACCAAGTGCGACATTATAATAACCAGACGTATTATTTAGCATTGCATCTACACCAATTGCAGTATTTTCTTCACCTGATGTACTACTTAATCCACCTCCTCCAATCCATATATTTCTACCTGCTCCTGTGTTATAATACGATGATATAGTAACTGTTTGCCCTGATGTATTAAATTTAAAAGTAGATGCTATTGCACTACCACTCACCTGCAATTTATCTACTCCATTGTCGGTGGTGTTTATCATTAATGCAGCAGAGCCAGCCCCATTAATTACATATCCTTTATCATATATATAAGTACTACCTACACCTCCCCCTGCATTAATAGCCCAACAATTTACAAATGTTGCAGAGTTGTTTCTGTGTTGAAAAACCATTGCTCCGGTTGGGTTATCACCTAATAGTCTACCCGCCCAACCATTACTTGTATTATTTGCTAAAATTGTTAAATAAGCACTTGCAGTTCCACTACCAATAGCTAAATTTTGACCAGAATTATCCCAAGTAAGGTTTGCACTTGCTCCAAATGCTCCACTACTATTGTATTGTATTTGTGTATTAGAGCCTGCCGGACTTCCTCCGCCACCCGAAGGTGCTGCCCAAGTTCCATCTGCTCTCAAAAAATTAGTTGTTCCCCCTCCACTTGCAGGTGCAAGTCCTTTTAATGCTGAAGTAAAGTTATCTAAAAGTGTTGTGGCTTGTGTACCTGTTAAATCCTCTACATTTCCTGTTCCTGCCGTTACCCTACCTCTTATTCTTGCGGTTGCTATTTGAGCAAGCATTGCATTTGTTACTTTATTTGTTCCTATCGCAGTTGTAATAGCAGTTGTACCTGTACCACTTATATCTCCCGATAATGTTATGGATTGGTTGGCAGTAAGGTAGGTATTTGTATCAAGGGTAAAAGTGTTTGCCCCTGTCATTTTTACAAAGGAAGCAGAAGCATAAGTAAGTCCTGCAAGTGATGATAAACTCCCCGATGCCGCTTGCGCCCCTATTGTATTATATGAAATGATTTGTGCTGCACCTCCATTAAATGATGTTCCCGATGCCGCACCCGAACCACTATTATTAAAGGTTATTGAATTGGCGGTTACTCCACCACTACCATTTGTTACAATAGCAAATAATAACTTATGATTATTAGTAAACGCTGCTCCTGCTGATTGAGTTAAAGTAACAGGTATAGTCCAATAAGATGAAGCTATTTGCGTAGGTGTTCCTGTAACAGTCCATATTTGAAATCTTTCTGAAACATCTCTATCTTGAACTATTAATTTATTACCAACTGCTATTGCTGATAAATATAAATCAATATCTTGTATAGGAGTATCGGTTAAGTGGCTTATATTTAATTGTGTTGCACTTGTTTGTGTAGCATTATTCCATATTAAATATCCACTTCCCGGGTCGCCCGAAGTAATAGTTGTTTTTGCTTGATAGAAAAATGAAACAGTTGTACCTCCTGTATTTGTTGTTGCATATACAAGTCCATTTACTGCAATAAGATAACCATTTAGGCTTCTTATTTGTACATCTCCCGTGAATAAACCCTGTACTGCCATTTTTTTTATTTAACTAATATTCTAACAAATTCATCCGTAACAAAAGCTACTGCAACAGTAAGTGTTCCTGTTGTACTATCCCATACTACTTGATTTCCTGTTGGTGTACCCGAAGTAAGTATAGCACCCACATCAATACCACCCCTACTTGCATATAATAATGTTGAATTAACTGCATCAGTAAATTGTATTGAATAGGTTGCCGCAGTAGCAAATTTAGAAAACTCTCTTACCCCATAATTACCACCACCGGGTATTACATTTCCACCAACTCCACCTACTTGCAATATGTTATTAGCTACTTGTACGTTTTGTCCGCACATAGCATAAACATAATTAATCATTCCGTTTGTTGCATTTGCACTTGCGTATTCAAGTGCTTTTCTTTCCATATACAATTGCCTTGCCTTGTATGGGTCAATATTGCCACCAAAAAAGCTACCCTTTGAAATGGTTTCATTCCAAAGAAACTGGCTTATTTTAGCTATTTGTATGACTGTTGCTGCATCCATTAAAAGAAGTAGTTTGAGTTGTTTACAAAGTAAGTAGCCCTATTAAGTGCCGATTGTGCTGTGTAAATATCCGAAGCAAATTGTACTGCTTGTTGTGCTGAATCAAGTTCTACTCTTAATTTCATTTTGTTTTCGTACCAATCCGTGCTTGCGGCAAGGGATTGATTTGCTACTTGTTGTTGAGATAGTCCATAGTAAAATGATTCACAATAAGCCGAAAACACAAAAGAAGTAACCTTACTTGCTACCACATTATTGCTTACATCAAGCCATTGTACTGTTATTGATAAGGCAGTATCTTGTGTTAAAACATTTAAGTCAACTGTTAATGGTTGCCGGGTAGTTGTATTTGTAATAGCCCAATCAATATAGCTTGTGGTTGTTCCTGTTGGCACTAAATAAGTTCCATCTGCTTTAAGCAAGTATATTCTTCTTTTGGTAATAGTAGTATCTGTACCTGTGGAAGTATCTGTTAAAGTAAATGTACTTGGTGTACCGCTACTTTGGGTTGCTGTAAAGGATTGAGTAATCGGCATCTGTCATATTTTGTCCAAATATACTATTGGAATTATTTAATAAATTTTAATTTTCAAAGGTTTCCTTGTCAAATACTAGCAAAGCTGCCTTATCAGTTCCACATTGATTTAATGTAGCAAGGTAGTCAAATGCTTCACCTATGCTTTTTGTTTGTATTTCAACATATTGGATTAGTCTTTGGTGGATGGAAGCATCCTTTGTTGACATATACCAATCGTTATAAAACTCCCCTAAGTCCTTTTCCATTTCAAAGTATAGTTCAAAGGCTTCAAGTAGGGTGGTTAGAGATTCTGTACTACCTTTTACGGAAGGAACATCTAAAACACTACCCCTATCATTCACAAAATCAGCCCATAATTGGTAGTGTATAAGTTCGTCTGAACTTTCACCTAGAAAGAACTTTTGGCTACCAAAATACCCTATTGATTGCATTTGGTTGGCAATATGTTTATATAGGTTGCTTGCGGTTAGTTCCCTTTGTGCTGCATCCTCAATTTTATTTAATTCTTGTTTGGATAGTAGGCTATTTTTCATTTTTATGTTTTTACAAATTTATTGATTAAATACTTCTTTTTTTGTTTTATCTGTGGCATCCGAATTTAAAAGTGAAACAATTTTTTTTAATTGGTCTTTATTTAATTCGGTTAAATCTATCTTTTCTTTTGGCTTACCTTCTCCCCTTGATATAGATAAATTACCAAACTTGTCTATATATACATATCCTTTTTCTTGAATTTTATCTAATGATTCTGTTAATTTTTCCTTGTGTATCTTTTTAAAATTATCAATAGTTTCTTTTGGAAATTCATCAAGCGGCTTTTTAATACTTAATTCATCATCTTCTATTTCTATTTTATACGGATTCAACTCTTTAAATTCAATGCCCTTATTTACAAAAAATTTGAATGGTTCTTTTGCTTTATCTTCTTCACTAAATTGTAATTGTTTTTCCTTAAATAAACTTGGTTTTGCCCCTGTACCACCTGATATTGCAGCCATAACTAAAGCATCAACTATTTTAGGGTCGCCACCATGTTCTGCTGCTGATTCATACATTACATGTGCTGCTTCGGCAATAGGTAATGGTGCAGCTTGCGATAAATATTCAAACCATCCTAGCTTATGTTTACCTTGTCTTGGCTTGTCGCTTGAATAAGGTAATACGTTTCCACTAAAGTCTGTGTTAAATGCAAAATCAGATACTTTTTGATAAAAAGGTGCTAGTTTACCTCTTAAATATTGTATAGATTTTTTTCCTGTTGCTTCCATCCTTGTATCTCCATTCAATTCTTCAAGTTCTTCTGTTGATATAAAAACTAAGCTTTTAATAAAATTAGTTACTCCTAACATACCTGATGTTGCATCAATATTTATATCACCAAATTTAAATTTACCAAAATCATTTTCTTTTGGATTGGAAATATTTACTTTGTTTTTTGGATTTATTGCATTTTGCATAGCATAATTAACTGCCAAAGCCGATGCCATAAAACCTAATTGCCTACCCACTCTGCTTGCCCATACTTTTGCAAAAACTCTTTCAGAAGAAGATGCTTTTTTAGGATTTACCAATGCTCTTACAGCTATTTCGGATGCCCTTAATGGATTCCTTGTTAATTTAGCCCATCTTGCCATCTCCATACCTCCTGCAAATGTTGCTTCATTAAGCCATTCCGGTACTTTTAAATTTGTTGCACCTGTTGAATTATTTATCAGCCATGATATTTCTTTTGCAGCCATTGGAACTCCTTTATCATCTAGGTCTAATTTTTCGGATTCGGTTAATTTATTCCAATGATAATCAAATAGGTCTTGTCTTAAAACTTTAATTGCGTTGAATCCCTGCTCTCCTGCACCTCCTAATTTGCCTAAAAAGTTTTGGCTTTTTTGAAATTCCTCTGCATTTATAACGTCTGGATTGTTTTTTAATCCTGACCTTTGAGCCATATTGTAGTTGTTCCTATTTTTAAGTTCCTGCATAGCTATTTCATAGTTTGCTTTATTTCCATAAGCATACCTCCATGCTCTGAAAAAGGCAGGAACAGTTTGTTTCCAAGTTAAGGGGTCAAACAATGTCATCATAGCGTGAGTACCAACAAATATACCACCATGACCAAATACGGATATTCCTCTAATTTTATCTGAAATTCTTTTTAATAATTTAGCGTACTCGTTTTTACCCTGTTCCTCTACCCATCTTTTTGTTGCGTTTTGATTCTTTTTATAATTAGAGTTTTTTATCCACATTTCATCTGAAATTCTTTTTGTTTCAGTTGTGGTTATGGCATAGTTCATTTGCGACCAAGTCAATCCTAAATCTTCTGCAACTAAAGAAATCATATCTTTATACTCTACACCTTTGTCTAAATATTCTTCTTTTGCGTATTTCCATATAGCCTTCTTTTCTTCAATGCTGAACATATTCTTAGGGTTCTTTAAATCCCTTAATACGTTTTTATCAAGCAAGTCTATTATTTCCTCTTTTCTTTTTTCTTTCAGTTCTATTTGTTCTTCTTCGGTAAGTGGTTTTTCTTGCTTAGATTTTATTAAACCTAAGTTTTCTTTTAACCCACTAATTTCCTCCTTTAACTTGTTTATTTTTTCTTGTTGCTCGGGAGTTGGATTAAGATTATTTACATTTTTTTGCTTTATTATTCCGTTTTCTAAATCTTCTTTTTCTTTCTCTAATCTTTCTATTTTTTTCTCTTCCAAAGTTATTTCCAATCCATAATCTGTATCTTTTACATTCTTAGATGGAATCAATCCCATCATTTGTTTTTGTTCAAATATTTTATCCTTTAATTCTTTTTCTGCATTTGATAATTCTCTTTTATTTGGCGGCTCTTTTAATATACCTTGTCTTAAATTGTCTAATTCCTTTTCAAGTCTTTTTAAATTTCTTGATTCGGGTGTTTCCGTTAATCCATAAGCATATTCTTCAACTTTACCTTTAGATGGAATTAATCCTAATTTTTGTTTTTGTTCAAATATTTTATCCTTTAATTCTTTAATAGCAGAAGTATCTTTAAACTTTTCTGCTTTTTGTTTTACCAAACCTTGTTCTAAATCCTTTAGTTCTCTTTCAAGTCTATTTATTATTTTTTGTTCTTCGGATATTTTAGTTTTAGGCTCTAGTGTTGGTTTTCCCTTTATTAAACCTAAGTTCTTTTTTGCTTCAAATATCTCATCTCTTAATTCTTTTATTTCGGGAGTATCTTCTATTTTAACACCATTTTGCTTTACAATTCCTCTTTGTATGTTTTCTAATTCATTTTGTAATCTACGAATTAGTTTTGCTTCGGGTGTTTCTTCAACAGCGTCCTCAAATTGTTTAGTAAATTGTTTTTCTAAATTAGTTTTATCTTTATCTGATAATTTTTGATACCATTCTTTGTCTTTTATGTTATTAATTATTTCTGCTACACCATCTGCTATTTCACCTGTTTTTTCTATTGTTTTTGCACCTAATTCAATTAATTCATTCCATGATACACCGGCTTTATTTAGTTGAATTTCGTTTCCGTTTTCATCTCTAAATACAAATTCTTTGTTTTTTAATTTTCTAAAATTATCTGCAACTTTTTTTGCTTTTTCGGAGAAAGATACTTCTGCTGATTCTTTACCACCCTTACCACCAAATGCTTTATTTGCAGCTTCTATTGCTGCCTTTTCTGCTTTTTTTGCTTGTTCTTTTAATTTTTTATTCTGTTCGGTTAGTTCTATTATTTTCTTTTCTTGTTTGGCATTTATTCCGCCTAATTTTTCCATTTTTTCCTCAACAGAACCTTTAACAACAGTAAAGGAATCTGAATCTAAATCTCTTTCACCTTGTAATGCAGTAAATGGCTCACTTGCTTTTGTTCCCATTTCTTTTGCAACAACTTGCCATTTGGATAACTCTTGCTTAGCTTCTGTGTACTGCCTACCATTTCCCCATTTAGCATACATTTCATCTGCTATTTTAGCCAAATCTTCTATATGTGCCCTTACAATAGAAATATCATCTGCTGTTGGCTGCATACCATCTTTAAAATCTTTGGCTATTTGCTCTACATCTGCTCCGGCATTGTATAATAGCCTACCTCTATTAGCCATTTCTTCGGGTGTATCTCTTTGACCCCTTACAGGTTCTTTTAAACCTAATTTTTTTGCCAGCTTTTTTAATGCTTCGTGAGATACCCCTACCTTTCTTTCTTCGGGTGCTTCTTTTTTTGTTTTTTCCTTTGCAGCTACATTTTCCTCAAATTTTCTTGCCCATTCTTTTTCATCAAAAGGTAAATTATTTTCATTGTGCCAATCTTTTAGATGAACCAATGCTTCCGATATTGCTTTTGCTACATCGTTTACTTTTTCATAAACATCTGCAAAAGTTTCTAATGCCTTTGCTGCTGCTTCTTGAAAAGATATTCCAGATAGTTTGGCATCTTTGGGTAGGTCGGCTTTTAGCCAATCGGGTAATATTTGCTTTTCACCACTTCTTATTTTTTCGGCTAAATCTCTTGCTTTTGCGGCAATGTTTTCTTTTGGTGGTGCTATTCTGCTTTTTGCCCTTTCTTCATTTGTTGGCTTTGGTTGTTCAGCTTTATTAGGATTGCTTTCTTTTGTAAATCCGTCAGTTTCTCGGTAGGCTTTCCAATAGGCATCTGTAAGTTCTTTTTCTGATTTCCATTGTTCATAGGTTAATTTTTTTTGTTCTTTATTTAATTTTTCAAATTCGTAATTAATTGCTTTTTCTGCTATTTTATCATTTAATTTTAGCCCGGTTAGTTTAAAGAATTTTTGTTGGGCATCAAATGAAATATCATTGCCTGCCATATTTTTCTTGGATAAAGCAGAAGATTCCCCATTTGGGAACTTATCAATAAAATCAATTAATTCTCCGGGAGTTATTTCATAATCATAGTGGTCGCTTATTTCTTTTGCAATAACATCTAATGTTCTCCCGTTTTTGTTTATATAGGCTTTGGCTTTAGAAAGGTTCATATTGTTTTTATCGCCAAACTCCTTATAGCTTGAAAACTTAATTTTACCAATACCAAATTCAGCTATCATCATTTCTACGGATGAAAGATTATATGTTTTTGGTTGAGAAACATAGATATTTGCTATTTCAGAGGGGTTTTCACTATTATCTACTACAAATCTATCATGTTCTTTTTCATCCTTAAATACCATATCTTTTGGTATTTCTGCTTTCTTTCCTTTGCTTAAATCAACATTCTTTTTCTTTCCATCTACTATGCCTTCTATTATTGGAGATTCTTGAACTTTTGCTTCCTCTTTAGGTAATACTTCTTCTTTTTTAACTTCTTTGGCTATTTCTTCTTTTGGTTTCGCTTCTTCTACTTTTGGCAACGGAAGTAAATTGTCTTTTGCTTTTTTTAATCTATTTAGCTTATCTTCTGCATCTACTTTTGCGGATACTAATTTATCAAATTCGGGGTCATTCCCTGTTGGGTATCCATTCTTTTTTATATATTCTAATCTTTTTGCTTGTGCTTTATCATAAGCATCTTGTGCTTCACTTATATATTCATCTGCTTTTTTATGAGCATCTATAATAGGTTGTTCTTTTAGTGTTTTGGATGGCGGATTCCATTCCTTTGCGCTTTTAGGGGCATCTGTAAATTTTTCTACTACTCTTATTGGAATATTTCTAGCACCGTTGTCTTTAAGCACATCCAATCTTGTATGTCCGTCAGTTAATTCAGCAACTCCTTCATTTGGATAATAGGTTATTACTGCCGATTCTTTTAACCCTTCTTTGTTTATTTTACTATCTAATTCAATGGCATTTGCCGTAACTAAATTTGTTGGTTTTTGCTTCCTTAAATTATCAACTTCATTTATTGGCAATACAAAATCGCTATCCTTTGTATTATTTTTAATACCACCGCCTATCTCTGTTTCTTTCTTTTCTGCTTTTAATAATGGAGTAATTAGTTTATCATATCTATCGTATATTTCTTTTTTCTTTACCTCGTCTTTTTGATTAGGCATAGCATCATACTCTGCTTGTTCTTCTGCTCTTAGTTGTTTTACTTTTTCTTTATTTGTAAGTGTTTTGGTAGGTTCTGCTTTTATTTCGGTAGGTTTTACTTCCTCTGCCTTTGGTTCTTCAATAGGTTTTATTTGTTCCTCAACCGCCTTACCTATTTCAGTAGGTGTTTGTCCTGTTAGGTTGTCTTTTTCAAACTTTTCAACTTTTCCTGTTTTTACTATTCCATCTATTTCAGAATCTAAATTTGATATTGCCTTATCGTTATTTTCTATTCTTGCATTAAATGAGTTGCCATATTTTTTTAATTCCTTGTTTTCTTCCTCAATCTTTTTTCTTTGCAATAATTTACCTGTAATGGATGCTTTTTGTTCTTCATTCAAATCCATTCCATTTACTACTTGCTTTTGTTCTTCAAATTCATTTAGCTTGTCCACTACCTTATCAGCAGTACCTTCGGGGAATACACCTCTTTCTTCCATACCCTTATAAAACTGCTTTACTTCTTCTCTTGGTGCTGATGCTACTATATTTTCAGCTTGTGGTCGTAAGTAAGAAGGTATCTTAAATGGTTGCCCAAGTGCCCACAATCCAAAGTGCATTACTGCCATTTCTTTAGCACTTTCAACTGCATTTTCGCCTATTTGTTCGGCTTCTATTTTATTTCCTGATAGATTAGATGCAATGTCATTTATTACTGACCCTGCTGCTGCGGTAGCACCTACTTTTGGATAGGACTTAATAGCATGGGTTAGTGAATTAATAAACCCGGTCGTTTCAACTGTTGGGGATGGTAATTGTATATTTTTTGGTGCAGCATAGGAAAACACCGCATTTGTAGTAAGTGATGTTACCTCGCCTACTAAAGCTGCTTTATTCGCTTTGTCATAGGCTTCGCTATCTGAAAATTCCGGATGCTGCTCTTTTATGCCACGATAATTTTTTTCTAGATTTTGTGCGTACCCTGCGTTTGCCATATCCTTTGCATTTGCAAGGAACATTCCAAAACTTGCACCTCCTGTTTCCGGTGCTAAAGCTGTTCCGCCTATTGCCCCTGTTGTTGCTTTGGTAAGCATAGGTATATTTTCACCTAAGAACTCACCCACCTTTCCAAAAAATCCAGATGGTGCAAATTCTCTTTTATTTTCAAATGTTTCCAGAGAAGCCATTTTAGTATTCAAATAACTTATGGCTTTGTCTTTTGGAAGTGTTGCTATGTAACTATTTTCTAAATTTTGAACATGATTTTGCTGTACCGCATCAGAAAAAATATCAAAAATTTCAAAAAACCCTGCACCTCTTTTTAATACGGATTTTCCATTTTCGTTTACAGGAACTAAATCTCCGTTTTTAACTGATTCTATAACTTGGTCTTTAACATATGAGGGTAATTTTGTACCTCCCTTTGCTCTGTATTCTTTGTTTTTTTGTTCTACTGCATTATTAATAGCTTCTCCTATATCGGGTAAATTAGATTTTGTTGCAACGTATGGTTTTGCACCTAATCGTTCTGCACGTTTTACTTCTTCTGAAACTTTTGGCGACTCTGTCTGTCCAAAATCTAAAAATCTATTATCTTTTTTATTTTCTTTTAATTGTGATGATATAGCCGAAGATTGAGAAGGTTGTGGGGGTACTTTTTTTTTAAAAGAATCCTCAAATGTTTTATAATCCCCTATCTCGTATTGTGGTGCAGCTTCTTGCCAAAAGCCTTTTCTAAAATTGCTATCGGAATATATATTTTTTTTAAAGCCATCAAAATTCCCCAACTCGTGTGTTGCAGACATTGATTCCCATAAAGCCTTTAATTGTTTTTCATCCATTTTTTTTATTTTTGAGTTTTCCATGTACCCGTTGCAGCGTCATATACTTTTTTTCCGGGTGTTGTTGTTGGTTGTGTTGTTTTTGGTTGCTCTTTTGTTGCAACAATTCCCTTTGCCTTAAAATTACTTGATAAAGACTTATTAGCTATTGTTGATTTGAAAGTCATTTCCGGTATTTCGGTAACCTTTGTCATATCTGGTATATCTGTAGGCTTCCCGTTTTTGTCTTTTTGAAATCCATAAATAGCAAAAAACTTGCCACTTGTCACCCCTCTTGCTATTGCAGGGGATTCTCCATCCATTTTATATTCATCTGCAATTCTTGGTGATACATTTAATTTTTCAAAATTTGTTCCTTCTGCCCCACCAAATCTTTCACCGCTTCTTAAATCTTTTATAAAGGCATCTAATTGAGCATTTAACGCTTCGCTATCTTGCCCCGGTTGATTTCTAAATTGAGAAGTATATTCGGGATTATATTGCTTAAAGGCTTCTTTTCTTTCGTATGGTGATAGAGAAATAGCTAAAGCATCTGCAACTTGTTTTGGATTTGCTCTTCCGTTTATTATATCTATATCTCTTCCAAAATATTTTTTATATATAGGATTTAATTGTTGCAATTCATTTGCGTTTTCTGATATTTTATCTACATGATGGGCAAACCCTTTATCATATTGATATTTTCCAGATGTTATTGTTGATATTGCTTGGTTATTAGTTGGGTCATAAGATAACTCTGTTGTTTCAACATCTTTTCCTCCAATAGATTTTTTACCAATAACTTTTTGAGAAAGGAATTTATTTCCGGCATATAGGTCTTTTTGAAAATCCTCTGCACTAAATGGCTTATAGGCATCAAAGGTAGCTGCATCAAATGGTCTATGTTCTTTGCTTAATACAGGTGCTTCATTTGCTTTTAAATCTTCAAAAGTCTTATCTGCAATTACAAAACCTTTTGCTCTTGCCCCGGCTACTGCTGTACCACCAACCCTTCCTCTTGCTGCTGCGTCTTTTGATTGAGATACAAGGGCAAGTTGTTGTTTGTTGTAGTTTACGAATTGATTGTATGCTTTTCCACCATCCAACATAGGGTTTTGTATGGCTTTTTTGTTTTGGAAGTAAAACCCTTTTCCTTCTTGTTGCAGTCTAGTTAGGTCGTCTATATCATTTGCTTTCATCCCGGCTGGGTTTATGTTTTTATCATAATCCATAAAGTACCGGTCTAAAGCATCTGTTCTTGCTCTTTCTTTGTTTTGTATGTCTATATATAAAGAAGTAGGCTTGCTTGAAATATCAACTGCAACTCCTTTTCTATATGGGTTTATGCCTAATAATCCTGTCGCTGCCATTATGCTAAATTTTGTTGTTCTGCGGTATTTGTTTTTGCCAACATATTGTTTAGTTGTATAATATCTTTTTCTTCAAAGTTTTCTTTTAATCTTCTAATTTGAAGTTCGTTTTTAATTTTTGGGTTTTCCAATGCTTTTTTAAATTGTTCGGGAGTAATATTATCTCCATATTTTTTTGTAATCCCATTTTTGTAAAATATATATCTCATTCCATCAATATCTGCTTTATTTTCCCATGGAGAATATGTATGGGTATTCGATTTATCAATGGGAATCGGCATTTGACTATCTCTAAGAATAGGTTTGCCTGTTTGTTGTGCTAATTTTTGAACGTGCTTATTTCTTGACATTATTTCTGCTTGTTCATTATAATTCAATACCATAGCAGTTCCTGATTCAGAACCGGGTCTTGCTCCTACCATGTGCCCAAACTCATGTGCTATTGCACTAGCTTCTGAATCTGGATTAATAGTTACAAGTTTTTTTGAAGGGTATGCTTGTTGATTAACGTAAGGAGAAACCTCTGTTTTTAATTCTTGTAAGGATTGAAGTGCTTTTGCTGATGCTTCTGTTGGGTTCTTATATTTACTTGCTCTTTGCTTAAATAATGGAGATAATATATATGCTCTTTGTGCTTTTGTTACATTTTTTATTTTATTCTCTATTTCTTTTTCATTTTGTTCTTTAATTCTTTTCCAATCAGAGTATGTAACTTGCGTATTAAGTCCATCGTTTATAGATTTTGCATTTTTCCATGAATTGCGTACTTCTTCATCTGTTGGAAATTTACTTACAACAGGTTTTTCCATCATTGTCTGCTTTCTCCCATAAGCAGAAGTAGAAATACCCGGTCTAGTAGTATCTGAACCATTGTAAGGAATGTTCCCCATTGATAGTGTTCTTCTCATTGATTATATTTTTAAAGGTCTGCCACTAAAAGAAGTAGGTGCTAAACCGGGCTTTATGTTTCTTGGTAGATATTCATTTAAAGAAACAACACTATTGTTGCTACCCAATGAACTATATGTAGAGGGAGGTGCTTTTGGTGTATTTGGCATAGACATACCCAACATAGCTGCATTACCCAGTGCACTACCTACCATTTGTAGTCCTGCGTTCTTTCTATCATTTGCTGCTTGTGCTTTCATTTGCTTTAACGCTAACTGCCTATTGTAAGGTGTCATTTGGTTAATATCAAATTGTGTCATTTCGTCTTGTGCTTTCATTCTTGTTGCTGCACCTAATGTTCCAAAGTCTTGTCGTCTATCTTGCTCTGCTTGTGCAACTAATCTATTGGTATTGTCCATCCCTTGTGCTGCAAGTTTTGATACCCCTGCCAAAGCCATACCTCTTTGATTGAGTGCTGAAAGTCCACTTGCCATTGACCTGTCTGCAAGGTTTTTACCCATTACAAATTTAGAGGTTTGATAAGGAGAAGATTGATACCTTCTCATTGCTTCGCTGTAATAGCTATCTATTGGTTTGCTTCCTTGATATACAGGTGATTGTTGAGCATAGGCTTCTAGTTCTCTTTCTCTTTTCTTTGCACCCGATGTTGCTGCTTGAATACCTCCTACAATGGCTTGTGTTCCGGCTGCTGCTAATCCTATTGCTAATGGTAACATATTATCTATTATTTAAAGGCGAATTTATAAACTTTACTGTTGCACTATTCAAATATACAAAGGTTGAGGGATTATTTTTCTGAAATTTTACCACAACGAATACTCCTTTTAACTGATTACCCTCAATTAAACCTCCAATGCTATTTTTATCTCTTAAAAATGATGCATGGTACTCGGATTCAATATTAACAAAGTCGCTTTCTAGTAATTCCGATTCCTGCCTTATGTTTACGTTGCTATCCATTTGAGTATAAATTTCGGGGCAAGACCATACTGTATTTCCGTTTTGCATTACCGAAATCCACGTTTTTTTGTTAATTAAATCTCCTGCAAATACTGCTTGAATAAAGCAAGGGTATTGAGTACCATAAAAGTTACAATAAGCTGCTGATGTAGTGTGTTTCCATAATCCACCATCTTTAAATGTTAAAAGAGTAGTGTTTAAGCAGCCCATCATTTCGGGCTTATATGAATGAAAAGATTCAAATTTATTTTCATCCTCGTCAAAGGATATTGTATATGAATCTTGATGAAATGTTAAACTAGGCATAATTTAATTTTTAAATAGTACAGCTACCTTGTTTTGCTAAATCAGTTCCATAAATTGTAAATGGTGTTCCGTTTACTGCACATATAAAGTTACCTGCGGGTACAGTTTGTCCATAATACCAAGTTCCATCACAGGCTTGATAATCTCCATACCAATCAAGGGGTGTAAAGTTTTTATATTGGAAACATTGCCCCAAAGTGGTAGTTGTTGTTGAAGTGGTTGTTGTGGTGCTTGTAGTTGTTGTACTCGTTGTAGTTGTTGATGTTGTGGTAGTAGATGTAGTGGTTGTTGAAGTAGTTGATGTACTTGTAGTGCTTGTAGTAGTAGTTGAAGTGGTGGTTGTGGTGCTTATACTGCAAGGGCAAGTAACCGAAGTTATAGAGCCTGTCAAATCAGAAGCAAGATTAGGTGTAGTAACTGATGTTATCTTAAACCAAGTAAAAGTATCTAATGAATAGTATTGACCTATAACTACTGTTGCAGCAAGTGGGAACTTAACTACTGCATAATTATTAGGTAGGCTGCAATCAGTTGAAATACTACAATCATAAACCTCTGCATTGTAAAATTTAAACGCATTTGTAGTTGTGGTACTTGTAGTTGTGGTGCTTGTAGTTGTAGTGGAAGTAGTTGTACTTGTTGTAGTTGTTGGTTCTTGTGAAAGAATATCTAATTGTATAGAATCAGTACAAGTTCCTATTGATGTAACAGTTATTTTGGTAGCTAAACCATTTACTGATACAGTTATGCCATCTAACAAATCTTGTAGCGAAGCGGTACTTGGAATAGCTGCACCACCCACATTTGGGGTAATAGAAAACGTGCTACCCATTGAAGAACCTAAACCACTATATAATTTTACAAGTACGTTCATTTTTTATTTTTAACAAGTTACATAAGATGTCCCTGATGTGTTTACGTTAATATATATATCATTGTATCCGCTTACCACAGTAATATAGTCATTTGTAGTATGACAATATCCTGTATAACTTCCATTAAACCCAACACCAAATTGTAAATTAGCAGCACTACCAAATTGATATATATATATTGTTACAGTAGACCCGGATGGTATGCCTGATTTTGCTAAAACATAAGATGTTGAATTTCCCAAAAGCGTATCCGGTGGAGGGACCCCCCCTAAAGATACTCTAACCCAAAATCTAGGTTCACCAGAAACTGCACCTTTTGATTTTACATAAACATTAAACGTACAATTTCCTGTTGGCACTAAATCCATTCCGCTTAAAGTAAATGGACTATTTATGACTGCACAAACTGATGCGGATGGGGCAAGTGTTCCACCATATACCCAAGCACCTCCACATATTTGATAATCCCCTACCCAATTAATTGCTGAATTATTTGTATAAATATTACAAGATGGTAAAGTAGTGGTAGTGGTTGAAGTAGTAGTGGTTGATGTAGTGGTAGTAGTTGAGGTTGTAGTGGTAGTTGGTGTATTAGGTAAGACATAAGCTACACCTCCTGCAAATCCGCATCCGGAGTATCTATTAATTTCTTCCATAGCAATAACGTATTTATTTGTTATTGCATCAAATACACCATAAATACAAGGGTCGCCTTTATAAACACCATCCAACGAAACACCATTGTTTAATGATTTTCTATAAGCTATTAATCTAGTAGTAAAGAATGAGTTTGTTTTATAAATCATAGATATTGGTGTAATACCATCTTGACTTAATCTACATACTACCCCTCTATAATTATCTACAAAATAATCGCTGTAATTATTCCACGCAAGGCTTGTGTCTGCATCGCCTATTCCAAAATCTCCTGCGTAATATTGAATCTTGTTTATTAGCCTATCCGAATTTGCTTGTAAAGGATTTCCTGTTACATCTTTAATAATTTGTGTAAGTACAGGTACTCTACCTACCTTAAATTTTTGATAAACAACAAGTATTCTATCTCTAATGTGCAAACGCATTACATCACCAAAGCTATTATCGTATTCATCAAAGTCTTGTGGATAAAATCTGTTTATGCTGTTTATGCTTGTATTAAGTTGATATTCTTGACCGAATCTTATGAGTGCAGGATAATATGTTTGTGCTGCGTTTTCCTCTACTGCTGACGCTCTTCCGTTGCTATTGGTTACTATATTATTGTTATCGGTAAAGCTACTTTCAATTATATCAATCGTTTGGTTTGACAAAACAGTCAATGACAAAATGTTCCCATTTGTAAATATTTGATACCCGCCAAATATTGCTTGTCTTTGTGCAATAACCCACATTTTACTATTGGGGGGAATATCAACATTAGTATCAATATCTATTTGGGTTGGAGTTGTTGATACAGTTATTGATTCTGATAATGCAAAACTATATTTTGGAGAATATGGACTTCCTGCGTTTGAACAAATTAGTGCTGCAACAGTAAAAATTTCACTTATTGAAGTATCGCAACTTATTAATAAAGTTGCCTTGATATTCAATTTTAATGTTTTTGTTGAAGATTTATTCCAAAACAAAAATCCACTACTTGCAAATACAGGATACGAAGAACCTGTGCTGCTTGCAATGTTAGCAGGTTGAGTTGATATTTGATAAAGAGCATTGTTAATTGTTGGTGTATTTGGTGGCTGAATAAAATAAGCATACTCGGCATATCCTATTGTGTAGGAAGTTGTTGTAACCCATTTTAATTCATATTTTCTTGATATTAAAACATTTCTTTTTCTATAAAACAAATCTCCATTACTAGCCGATATTCTTGCCGGCACTCCTAATGGATTGCTTGCGGATTGCTGTTGCTCTAGTCCAAAATGATATGCATTTGCTGTTCCTGCATTTCCAATACCAAACATTTTGCCAAACTCAAAAAAAACTTTTACATCTGTATTTGGAGTATAGTTGTATATAAATATCTCATAGTTTTGGTAATCGTCTGTACCCGAAAAGTTAAATGCCAATGTATTTATATCAGAAGTTGGATAGTTTATTTTAATAAAAAATCCCTTTCTATTTATACTTGCGGAAGTGCCATCTATTACTGCTTTTATGCTATCCTCCACACCCAAAATCTCATAATCAAAAATTGCAAAATTTGTAGATATAAATTGTGGGTTTCCTGTTACATCAAATCTTCTTAAAAATCTTATTCTATCTCCCGGAGTATATTCGTATGAAACCACTCTTTCGGTAGATGATATTTGGTCATTATAAGCTGCTATATTTTCAATACCTATATAAGCATATTTTTTACCATTAATATCTGAACTTTGATAAGCTGAATTGCTTATCCAACAAAGTCTTTTTGAATAGGTTGTATTGTTAGACCTTAATAAATGAAAGTATGCCGCTTCTAATGGTGGTCTATTAGCTATTTCTAAATAAAGCTGCGGATATGTATATAAAGTAGTATTTTGTTGAGTTTGCAAGGTAGCGTTTACGCTTGTTTGTGCCCCTATCGTTCTTCCCTCTGAATCAAAATATTGAATAGCATAAGTATATCCACTATCCCAAGCATTTGCAAAGGTTGTGTTATCGGGTTGTCCTGTTGTTGCAGATAAATATTTTGTTCCCGAAGAATTTAATAAAACAGTGTTTGAGTTATAGGTAGTTGTAAATCCACCACCCACTCTCATTGTTAATTGATTGGAAGTAATAGAACCTACTTGACTAAAACCTTTGGTTACTAACAAAGCTGATATTGCAGTAAGTATAGAAGATGTGGTTGCAGTAAGGCTTGTGTTTGTATAAGATACACCAATATCTAATCCTGATGATGTTTGCAGGTTAATTACATATTGGGCTGCTGCATTGTTTAATGTACTTACGTTATTTGCACTATCATTTGTTCCTGTACCAAAAAGATATATGTTTAGATATGTGGTTGTCAAAGCTGGAAATGTTCCTGATGTTTGCCCATTTATTGTAACAAAAAACAGCAACCCACATTTATCGTAAAAATAATTAGCTGTTGAGGAAGTATTCAAAGAATACCCTTTTAAAATCATTGATGTTTTATTGTATCCCTCGGTTATCCCTGCATACAACAAAGTATTTCCATTTGCAAGTTCTGATGCGTTTGCTTTTAAAGGAACGTAGTCTTGAAGTAATTCAGTTTCATTTATATCAAGTGGTATATAAACACTATCATTTTTAAATAAAAATGTATAAATTGAATCGTCTGCTATGTTTAGATTTGTCTTGTCAAATAGTTTTATTAATTTCCAATCGGAGGTTATACCGCTTGTAGTTTGTCTAAAAGCAACCTCTATTCCTTTTACGTTTTGCCCTCCGGTACTAAAGTTTATAGATATTCTGCTATTTTCTTTTGGGTTATTAGATGTGTAGTTTATTGAATCTTGCTGTGGCAAAGGAACTATACTTCTTGAACTCCATACAGACTTATCTTGTGTGTCATAAACATATCTATAACAAAACTGAAATAGAGAATTGCGAAGGTTGTTTTGAGTAGTTGTTCCTGTTGTACTATCGTTTTCATAAACAACTTGTGGCGGCATAACAGGTGGTGCTTTGATAACCAAAATATCCTGTTTTCTCCATACCGAATATACTTGTTTTACATTAATACACTTTGGCTGCGTATTACCATCGTTAAAAAACAATATATCCCCTTCCGTATCTCTATAAACTATATTAACAGATAATATCTTGTAAGATGGGTTGAACTCTAATATATCTACTCCACCTGTGTTGGTAAGGTTTATTAAAATGCTTACTATTGAATTGTTGTTATTGTCATAGTAAAGTACGGAATGATATTTATTGCTATTCCATAAAAAGTAATATGCTCTATTTCTTTTTTTATCATCTTTGAATCCTATTATTTTATTGAACCCACTTGGTAGGGTATAAGGTACTAAAGAATTACCAATAACACCTGATACAACCACATCTTGCCCTTCGCCCGGCGAATCCTTTGTTATGTTCAACGCATCAACATAATCTCCGTTGCTTATCACACGAAAATCTGCATCGTCAAGGTTCATCCTTCCATTAAATGGGTTTGTTAATATCGGCATTTTGAATATGTTTAAGCCTTCACAGTCAGGCGGGTCGCTTCAAGGTTGGCATCGTATGCTTCTGACAAGTACAATGGTTTAAATCTTGCAAGTGCCTGTCTGCGTTGGTTGTAAAATTCTCTCTTTCTTTCTGCTTTATCTCCTAATGAGCCCTTTCTAGTGTTAGGCATAGAAGCAATATCTCTCCACGATAACCACGCAAATAGGGCTTCTCTAAACACCATAGGAATCATGTATTGTTCATCCGGGTTAGGGCTTGAAAGGTATTCAATCATTATATAGGGATAGGAGAAACTTTCGTTTAGCAAAATTACTCCTGCTGAATCATCAATATTAAATGAGCCTACATTTGGTGAGCCGCTTGGTAGTCCATAAATATTTGTAAATCCGTACCCATCCCAATAGTTGTAAAACATTGGTGTATTTTGTAAGTACCAATTTACAAGCGTGTTGTCTTGTGTTTTTTCAATTCTATCTGGAAGTGTATCGGAAAAGAAAGTCATTTTGTTATTAAACTTTAATGGAATTATTTCTCCATTTGAATTTAATACTCCTATTTTAGTATAGTTAAGATAATCGGAAGGTAATTGTACGGTGAAGTTGGTTGTATCAACAGGCAACTTTACTGACTTTATTCTATAAAAGAAGTCAATACCTAATTGTTCCATTCCACGATAGGCAATATTATATAGTTTAGCGTACTTATTTTGGCTTTGTTCGCTTTCATCTATGTAGTCGTATATAACCGATTCAAGTGTTATATAGTTTCTTGTTTCTTGCCCCATTAGTTAGAGTTTGATAGGTATGCTAATATATCTGATTCACGAATAATAAAGTGCTGCTCTCCATCAACAATTATTTCTTCTCCTACATCTTTGATATGACAGATAGTATCTCCTTGCTTTGCTTCTTTACATCTATTGCCGGATTCTATTACAACTGCCATATTGTTTCTTGTTCTTACGCTTTCGGGTATATAAAGCCCTCCTTCTGTTTGTTCATCGGGTGCACAAGGTTTTACAAGTATCAAGTTTCTTAGTGGTTTCATTTTTCTTTTGATTTTATCTTTTTTTCTTGTTGAAGCATTGCTTTTGTTGGTTTTTTTCCGCTACCCTTGTTTTCTCTAATGCTATCCCAAAGTCCATGCCTTGAATATCTGCCATCTTTTCTTTTAATCATTGCACTTGTCTTTCCCATATTTGTTAGTTTGGCGAATCCACTCCATCGTTTGTTGTTTGGATTGGTCTTTGTTTATTTGCAATAAGTAATTTCATATATTCAACAATAACAGGTATATAATCATCCGGTACATTTAATTCAGAAGTTAAGTCGGAAGAAACACCACCACTCACCATTCTTATTTTTGCTTTGTAGTTTGTGATTATTGTTCCCGATTTTATGTAAATTGTTTTGCCATCGTACCAAAAAGCAAATTTACCCTGTATTGGTCTGATATTATTTTGATATACTGATTGTGCGGTATTGAGTGGTACTCCTGCTCTTGATTGTTGATTAGAATAAATTTGTAAGGAAGCTATGCCATCAGTCTTTCCTAGTGCAAAGGGTATTTGTGGTAGTGTTATTGTATATAAATCAGTATCTGCTTGCGTTATAGTCAAATTAGAAAAGGTAGTAAAGAAAGAACTATTTACAAAAGCTACTCCCTCTAATTGTAGGTTATCGGTATAGTTTTTTTTCGCAGCAACACCAATGCCATCGTTTAACCACTCATTTACAAGGTTGAATGTAATAGAGGAATCATCGCTTGGCTGCTCGTTGTATATCAGCCTTAATATTCTTTCTATGAATGTTTGTCTTTGCATTATTGTCCTTGTGTAATTATAGAGTTAGCGTAATTGAGTACATCTCCATCTTTCAAGTTTATTCCTGCAAGTTTTAGTATTCTTGCTATGATTTCAAGTTGGTCTAAGTTACTCCATTTTGGTTGTTCCGATAACGCAGAAGAATAAACAGGTCTGCCATTTCCATCAGTAGTATATGCCCAATATATTCTTGTTGGTTTTTTGATATAGGATAGCCTTGCTGCGGTTATATTAGCAGGATAGAACCTAAACCCTATATCTTCAATAAGGTAGGCAGGATTGGTCGCTATTGGGTCTATTTTTGAATTATAGATAGAGTACAACTTATCTTGACTTGTCCACGTTACTCTTTGGTTTCCATAGATAGTCCACATAGCATCTGCTTGTAAATAATCTCCGGGATAAGTACAAAATCCATTTAGGTCAACAGATAAGTTTGTGGTGTATATAAATGGTTGTAGTCTTTGTCTTACGTTGCTATTTTGTCCATACCCTATTCTTGATTGAGCCCTTCCGTATTGATACTGCTGAAATTCTCCAATAAGAAAATCAGCCCATGAATTTTGTGCTTGCTCTACAAGTAGGTTGAACTCGGATGGTGTTAGGTTGCCATTTTGTGCCTTGTTAATTGCGTATTGGCATATCCTGTACATTTCATCAACATTCATACGAATATATTATACACAAATATACTTATTCCAAAAATTAAAAAAGCCTACAATTTTTTAGTTTGTAGGCTTTTATGCTTATTGAAGTTTTTTTAGCTGTTCAAGGAACTGCTTACTATCATCTTGTGGGTAGAGTGCAAAGTCCACCAAGTATTCGTGTGCCTTTTGGTCTGGCGGTATTTTACAAATAAAACCTCCATCAGAAGCCCAATAAGCTGAACCCGGTCTGCTTGTCAAGTCAATTTTACTATCTGTGATAGCTTTTTTAACAACGAAAGCAACTTCTACTTCTTTACTTCCTACTGATTGCATAAACTTATTAGGCTGCGATTCTGCGTACAATTCATAGTCATTACGCAATCCTTCTGCTGACTTAGGGAAGCCCATTTCGTCAATAAAGCTGATACCTAAATAGTTTGCGTGCCTACGCATATCTTCTTCGGTAGCGTTTGTTGCCATTTTAATTGCTTCGATACGATTCAGCCTTTTCTTTCTATCAATTTCTGCTTGACGAAGCGGATTCCATTCAAAGAATGTGTTTCTCTTGTACCCTTTTCGGTGTGGGTTGTCAAGGTTTGCGTTTGATTTGTTTAAAAAGTCAATCGCTGTTTGGTCATAATCTGGAAGCCTTAAAACTCTGCGTTGAAAAACAAGTGTTCTCCGGTTGGCTTTAATAAAATCTTCCGTAAGTGCCTTTTGGTCTTCCAAATAAATGCTTGGAAATCCTCGTAAAAGCCTAATACGTTCCATTCTTTGCTTCTCTGGATTCCAAACATCATCAATACCTTCCATGTGGAAATCTCCACTTTTGTTTACATCTGATAGCTTGTAAACTTTAAAGGTACTTGTTTGGATTGTTGAAGATTGTGTCGCTGACTGCGATTCTTCGTGTTGGTGTGATAAATCCGGTTCATCTTGAAATACAAGAGATTGGTCGGATAAAGATGAACTTTTTGTTTTCGCCATAAATGGTGATTTTATGAATAAGCAGAATCAATAGTAGTTCCACTTACTCGGTTATTTAATACCCAAATTTACAATATTTTCTTTTGCTTCTAAGTATTTTTTTGCAGCTTCTCCTTCTGTATCAAAAAAACCCAAATGCACTTGTTTTTTATTTATAATTATATAAGAACGCCATTTTTTATTGTCCTTGCGATAAGAAACGCCAACATTTTTACTTGATTTGCCTTCTTTTTTTTCATAGTAATAAATACTATTTTCTCTATTAGTGCAATATCTTAAATTGCTTAAATGATTGTTTTCCTTATTTCCGTCAATATGGTCAACGGCTAATTTTAATTCCCCTACAAAAGCTAACATTACCAATCTATGTACTTTAAATGTTTTTGGTTTTTTGTTTTTAATTAAATCCAATTTTAAATAATTATTTTTATCGTAAGATGGATTTATAATTTTTCCATCTTTTAATGGAATATTTACTTTATTTCTTTTTGGAGGTGATAAAAAGGATTTTATTCTACCGTAATTGGAAATCTCATATAATCCTTCATAATTTGGTATTGGTAACCAAATTTCATTTACATTTGTCATATCTTTATGTTTTAGCGAATTAAAGATACGAAAAAACCCCCAATATTTTATTATTGAGGGTTTTTTATTGCACAAATCAAGTAATATTAGTCTTGAACAACTACGAATTGGTTCGCAGCGCATACACGGCTCGAACGATAACTTATCATCGCAATTTGATTACTCATTACGCCATCGGTAGGATTCGGAGAACCACCACCATACTGCCATACACGAATCCCGTTACCTACTGTTCCCCCCTTAGGCGGCTCTTGAAACATGATTGTGATGTTTTTGTATGTTTGACCGGAACGGCTATCTTTAGTTTCTCCCATTGGGTAGATAAGTCCGAAGTTACGGAAGTAATCGGTTGAAGGAGTATATCCTGTCATTACCTCGGAGTTAAACTGCGGATACTTCTTGATTTGAAGCATATATCCATCAATGTAGATTTCTTGGAAACCATAAGATACGGCTGCTTCTTTTGATTTTTCACCATTACCCCAAACGAATGAACCACCGGGATAAGCGGAGAAGATACCATCAGAGAAATCTTGACGTTGGAAAATATCAGATAACCAAGCACATTGCTTTGCTGCTCCGTTTACGTCCATTACACGAGTAATTTCATGGAGTTTGGTAATATCCAAGTTACCGGGAGTGTATCCTACGTTTACACCATCTGCGATTGCTTTGGGGATGATTCCTTGAGCACCAACAGAAGTGGTAGAAAGTCCGGTATTTGTTAAGGTATCACCTCTCATTAATTTGTTCTCAATGTTGTTTTTGTAGCGTACAAGTGTTTTATACATTCCTTTGTAGGTAAATGCGGTTACACCATTTGCAGCCATGTCAGCAGAAACAGGATATTCATAGTAAGTGTCTGCCATTTGAGCCAAATCGGTATTACTCCAACCATCACGAATTTCTGTGATGTTGTTTTCGTAACGCTGGTCTAAATGAATCAATGGGTCAACTTGCGTGGATGCTTCACCAACTTCTGATACACCACCAAAAAGCAATACCTCACCTGATAAAAGTGAAGGAGAACCTGCCGATGCAAAAGCAACAGTTGATTTAAGCGGTCTTACTGTGAAAGTAAATGCACCTGCGGAAGCGGTATTAATGGAAAGGATTTTACCCTCTACGTTAGAAGATGCTACACGAAGAATTTCACCTACACGAAGTGGAGATTGTGTTCCCGAGTTGTAGTGGTCGCCTGATGAAAGCGTTAAGGTTACTGTTGCACCAGCAGCACCTGTTACAGTACCTGTGGTTGTAACTGCGGGCATCAATTTACCACGATTTTCAAACCAAAAGAAGTTTCTGTTTTTCACTTCTTCCATTCCGGCTTGGGCGGCTAACCACCATGTAAAGTCCTCGTTACCATACTTTTCAGTATATTTTTTGTAATATTGAGGGGTAAGTAATTGAAGGTCAACCATAAGCTGCCTGTTCTGCGAAGTAAGGCTAATGCTTCCGGGCTTCAATATATTTGAAGTAGGGATACTCATTTTTATAAGTATTAATTGTTATGCTTTTCCGCAAAAAGCAATATTAAGAACCGAAAGCCCATTCAGCTAAGCTATCCATCATAGAAGCATCGCTTTGGTTAATCGGTCTTTGCGGAGTTGTGCCTACGGATATTTGTCCAGATTGCTTTAATTGGTGAAGCATCCTTTGGCTTGCTGCTTCGTTCCCAACCTTTTGAAGAATTTTGCTTTGATTTTCTAACAAGTAGATATCGGACATGATTTGTTTTACTTGGGGTTTTCCATCCTCGGCAAACCATCTTTTAGACAAATAATCATCCGGGTTAAAATCAGAAAGCAATTCCTTTAACGAATTTTTTTCTTCATCCGTAATTGAAAAGGTGATAGGCATTTCTACTTCACCATCTTTTACGGACAACTTGAAACCATCAAATTGTTGGTATTCGTTATTCAAAGTTTGCTCATAGACTTCTCTTGCTTTTCTAAGATTTTCGGAATCCTTCTCAAAATCTATTCTAGCTTGTTGGTCTATGTCTGGTAATTTAATTTCTTGTTGCAGTTTTTGCAATTCGGGTCTTGCTATTTTGGCATCAATAACAATCTTCTTGTTTATTTTATCCATTGCAATATCATAAACCCTTTGTCTTGCGTTAAAATCATCATCTTCTTCAAACTCTCCTTTCTCCGGCTTGTCCGGAAACTTATAGTTATCAGATATGAGCAAATCTATTTCGTCTTTCGTTAAATCCGAATATTTTTTTTCGTAGTTTAATTTAACAATATCTAATGCGTTTTGGGTTACATCTCCATCAAGCAAAGATTTTATCTTTTTGTTCTCTTGAATTACCGAAAACACTTCATCTTCTTTGCCTTCTTTAATAAGGTTAAACAGCCTTTCAGAAACCTCATTTTCAAAAAACATTTCGGGTTTTGATTTCAGCTTTTCAATTTCTTCTTTTGCTGCATCTACTGAATCGTAACCAAAGTTTTCTTTGATAAATGAATTGTAGTCAACTTGTGGTGTTTCTGTTGTTGGTGTTGCTTGGGGTGTTTCTATTGGGTCTGTTGGTTGGGTAGTATCAACAGGTGGTGGTGCTGAAACGATTGTATCATCAAATGGGTTAAAATCGTCTGCTAGTGTAATTGTTTCTGACATATATGTTTATTTTGATTAAACTAATTGTAAAAATCTACCTAAATTAACAAATTTTACCATTGCACTTGCGGCAACAGAAGTAACTGATACACCTGTGGTAACATTTACGCCTTGTACTGCAACCCAATTCGCAGGAACTTGTGGAACAGGTAGTATGGTTGCAGAACCTGCCGCATACCCATTGTCGTTGGTAGTATTAAAGTTTATAGCTGCGGATGGCGATATTATTTGAACTGTTGCTGCATCCCATCCCGAAACATCTTCGTAATAAGTTTGTGCAGCCCCTGTTTGAAATACAGGTGTTACATCTACATACCTACTTACTTGTCCATTGTTTCTTGATAGTTCTATAATTACTTTTGTTGCCGTTGCCATTTTTTTTGTTTTTGTGGGTTATTGTTAAGCCATTTCTTCTTGTGGCTGTTGTTGTTCTTGACCTTGTTCTTGTGGTTGTCCTTGTCCTTCTTGTTCCATTTGCTGCTGCTGCTGTTGTTGCATAATAGCTTGTTGAATTTGTTGGTTTTCCATTTCAACAGGCACTTGGAAGTTTTGCAAAACGCTTGAAACAACAGGCTTCAATTCTTCGGGTATAGGCATTTGAATTTTAGCCAACTCAAATAACCCTTGAATTACCATTTCCTTTTGCTTGGATTCTGATTTTTTCTTTTCAATGGCTTCGTCTGCCTGTGCTTTTGCCATTATGCTTTGCTGATTGGCTTCGTTGTTCATTTGTGCATTTTGCTGTGCCTTTTGTTGCTCTGTCTTTATGTATCTTTTTTGCCCTTGTCTGAAATACATTTCTGCAAGTTCTACACTTTCTTTTGCTATACGCATTATTTTGAAAGGGTCTAAATATACAGTAAGCAAAGGTGTAGCGGCTATGGAATTGTTCATCATAGCTTCTAGCTTCTGCATTTCGTATTCGGTAGGCAGCATATCTACTTTTGCCAAAAAGTTTCTTTGTCTTACATCTTGCTCGGAGAACATATCTCTATACGCTTCTCCGCTATGAAGTACGGAAGCATTTAATAAGCAAGCTACCTTTCTTGCGGTGTCCTCCATTACATACAAATAACTATCATAAACATAATCGGTAGCGTTATTGGCTAACTGCATAGATGATTCTATGTTTTGTACTGCTACTCTTGGTCTAGATGCTTGTTGTAATAGGTTAGGGTCGTCGCCCAATTCATCTTTTAATACTTGATAGTGGAATTGGTAAAGAGAAATAAGTGCTTGTAATTGCGGCGCAAATCCATTGTTTGCAAGTTCCTTAATTGGTATAGGTATAGCTTGCCCCTCTGCATCTCTACCACGATAGTAAAGTTTACCTGTTTGTTCCCAAATCTTTTGTATATCAATTGGCTTGGAAAAATCTCCCAAACCTAAATCAAGTTCTTGTAAAGCATCAACATCAATAGCCGCACCAGATGGAACCATCTTTGCTACAAGCTGCTGAATTTTTAGCCTTGCTAAAATCATTTGCTCAATAGGTTCTTCAATCTTTTCAGCGATAGCCACATTACGCATATCTTGCTGCTGATACATATAAAAAGAATATGAAAATTCTGCATCACCTAATTCCTTTGGGTCTTGGGGTCGAATCATATTCTTTTTAATGTTCCATTTGATTATTTTCTTTACTGCCGGGCAATAAACTCCTTCATATATGTTCCACTTTCCTTCGCTTACAAATTCTTGGTTTTCGTCAATCTTTTGTGGTCTTTCGGATTTGCGAATGATTGTAGCGTTATTCTTCTTTGTCTTTGTAACTAAATATCCTTGTGAATCGTATGACTTTAATTCAAAGCACATTAAATCAATGTTGTATTCATCGTATGGTCGCAAATAAGATACATTCCAATCCTGCATCCACTTTATCTTATCGGTAAGCTGATAGTCTTTTGAAAAACTAGCTATTTCAAAAATTTCTTCTTCGGTAAGTGTACCTCCGTTTTCCTTTCCGTACTTTGCCCTTAATTCGCTTATTTTAATAGAACGAATATGCCCTCTGTATGATGTATCTCTAAAATCGGGGTAGTCTGAATATGAATAAAAGCAGTTTTCGGGTCTTAACCACTCTACAAGAACCTCCCCTTTATCATTCATCCATGTATAAGTTCCTACAAGCCCTACCGAAGCTGCATCGTGTAGCATCTTTTCTTTTAACACTCCATACCATCCGTTAGCGTTAAATATGTTGTTGCACCCTAAACTGAATTTTATTTCCTCTGGAAGATTATTGAACTCCATTGTCCATCTATCCAATTCGTCTTTATCTTCTGCCACAAATTGCCCTTGTGGAATCATTGGTACACCCGATTCTTGTGATATTTGAGTAAGTACCTCCTTGTTTTGGTAGTAATATTCCGCTTCTGCTGCTTTGTCTTTCTTTTCTTGTAAACTTGTTGGGTCAACTGCGGTAACCTTTACTTTCTCTTTTCTTGCCATCCAACCACCTACAAGCCTTGATATGATTGTGTTTCCGATAAGAATAGGCTTCCAATTAATGTTTACATAATTGTTTTTGCCATTCATTTCCAATCTATCTAAATAGACTGACATATCTATCTTTCCGGTGGCTATTTGTCTATTCTTTCTAAAACGATTATTGCGTATCCAAAAGTATGTTTGGTTTCCGTAGATGGTAGAATATATTGATTCAGCAACCTTTTTACCAAAATCTAAATCTGATTTCAATGCTACATTGGTTGTAGTTTGAAAATCTTTTAGTGGTTGACCTGATGATATTTCGTTGTTGTTTAACAATTTATGTTAAATTTTATTTCCAAATATAGTACAAAAAATAAAAAAATAATTTAATTAACCAAATTTGGTACATAGCTTTTAACCATAGGTTCTTTTTTTGGCTTATCAACCACAGTTTCAAGCAGTAAAACAAGCATCATTAAAAAAGAAACAGTAGTATCAAATTTGTTCCGGTCATTAGGGTCGTACTTCTTTGCATCCACAAGTAAGTTTTCAAAGTCCACTTTATCAATGTGGTTTTCAAAATACATTATGCCTACATCGTTTTGCTTTGTCAAACTAAATGGTGTGGTTGGAAATCCTCTATATCTTTCTGAATCTTTTTTGGTTGGGTCTATTACTGAATTAGGATATAACCCCAAATATAGTATTCTACCTCTATCCCTAAAATAACTTAGGTAGTCGTCAGAATTATGCTCGTACCACACCTTGTAGCCATAATATTCACTTGCAAGCAGAACTTGTTCATGTAGCGTTTCTTTTATAGATGGTCTGCCAATTAAGTGTCCTATTGCCTTCCCTGTTTGAGATGGATTTAACATATCCCATCTCCTTCCTATCCACGCACTTGCTCTTGAACCATACTTACCTCCTTGACTATTACTATATCCATCAATAGCAATTACCCCATCGCTTATTCTTCCGGGCTTCTTTTGTTTTTGCTCGTATGTGTATTTGTTGTCTTGTCCTTGTGGTGGAAATTGGGTTATTTTCCAATGGAAATCTTCATCTACTGCTTCTCTCCATTTTACTTTTTGGTCTATATCTCGGTAGAATAAAACTTTTCTTTTTAGTACCGGATTTTCGTTTAGTTCTTGTTCTCTTTTGGCTATGTTCAATACGTTAAATATACAATCATCTGCATCCGTACTAAATGCTTCCTCTATTGTTAGAGGTTCTTTTCTTATCCTTGCTGATAATGCTCTAGGGTTGTTTTTTGCTGCATCCCTTTCAGCCATTATAGCCTTTAGTGTTTTTTCTTCATCCGGATATCCGTATAAGTCAAAGTTTCTTGTTTTTTTTGCAGACATAAAGAAGCGATACAATCCGCTACTTGTTTCTCCGTTTTCTTGTCTATTATTTTGGTCGGATTCATCCCACAATAACTTAAAGGCATCCTGTATTCCGTTTTTATCGGTATCAAGTTTTTCTACTGTGGTTGTGTATAAAGCCTTGCCAATAATCCTACCTTCATCATCTTTTAAGCAATATCTTACTACTTCGTGTCTATCGTAAACATTACATTCCGTAGTTTTTCCTTCTTCATCACCAACGTATCTGTGTATCTTTTGTCCGTCATAAGCTGTTTCGTCTGCACTTTGCCAGTCAATAGCACTACCTAATTCATCCTTATCTACTGAATCTTCTGATTTTTTACCCCTTACGTTTGTCTTTTGAAAACGCATTTCCGTTCTTGGATTGACACCTAAAGACATATCGTATTCGGGTCGAAAGAATCTTGGTAACCTTCTAAATGGATTGACAATAGTTTTAGAAAAGAATTTCTTTGCATCAGCACCTGTCTTTGATTGTATGCCGCCAAAAGTCATTTTGGTTCTTGTGATATAATCAACAAGAAATACACCTGCAAAGAATGACTTACCGAATCTTCGTTTCGTTACCTCTACCATCCCCATACTAATAGGGTCTTGTATGCAGTATTCTAAAAAGTAAGATTTTTCTAAATCTGGAATCCTGAATTTAGGGCTTCCAATATCTATGTTCCACCATTGAAGATAAAGGTAGTGTAGTCCGGTTATGTAGGTTGGTTTACCATTGTTCATAAACCAAAATCCATTCAATCTTCTATCCCATTCTTGTTTCTTAAATTCTTCAAGTTTCTCGTTGTAGAAATCGGGTTGGTCGTCTTTCCTTTTCTTTTCGTAGTTATCCCACTCCTTCATTACTTCATCATACCATGCAGGGGGCTTTATTCTTTCCCAATATTGGTGCTTTGGGTTATCTGACCTTTGGTATATTCCTCTCCATTGTAGGGTGTTTGTAAAGGCATTAAAAACGTATCCCGGTTCAGGTATATTGCATATTAACCCTTGTATATTAACCGATGTTCCGTTTTCGTATGGCTTAAACATATTTTATCTTTTTTGTCCTGCTAAATCCCCAACGGAATTGGCAACCGATTCGGCTGTAATTGGAATCCGTTCTTCAACTTTTTTTTGTACTTCTTTAGTATCTCCTTCCACTTCTTTTTGAGAAAACCCTTTAAGTATTTGAATACTTTCTGATATTGTTTTTGCATCTGTCCAAACGCTTTTAATTCTTTCAAATGTTTTTGAGTTTTTATCATCTATATCTATTTCAGTTAGTTTGTGTTTGTTTAGTAGGTCTGCCATTTCGTTTGCCTTTCTTTGCAAAGAATTGTATAGCTTTCCTACTCCATCTGATTCGTATGAAATCAACTTATCTGATAGGTATTTGTTTTCTTTTTTTAAAGAGTTTACTTGCTCTTTTAGTTCGTCAATTTCTTTTTTAGTTTCCATATTCATAAATTATTTTAGCTTCACTTGGCGAAAGTCCTATTAATACCTCACACATATTTACCTTGTTTGTCAAATCGTGTTCCATAGCTACCATTTCATCTCTTTCACCCGAACTTCTAACTCTGATTATTCTTTTTTCTTTTCCATCTTGGTCTTGAAATATCACCTCGTAATCAGAAGATTTTAATACTGCCATTACGTTTCCGGCATACTCTCCACCCGTAATATACAACTTGTTTTTTATTACGCTAGGCTGCACTCCATGAATAACCCCCTTGTATGGTTCAAATAATCTCAATGCAGTAGAGAAGTGTGGGAATGGTTTCCACTTATCCTCAAAATACAAATAACATTCATCAATAGGTACTGAATAAGTTCCGCAAAGTGGCTTGTTCCTTACGCTGAATACCTTGTTTGTATCGTGAATGGTGTTATGGTGCATTATTACAGGTGTTCCCGGCTTTAATCCCATTCCATCTACTAATACTCCGTTTACAGGGTTGGTGTACCTTCCATTGAAGTTATCGTACCCTCTTTCAAGTCTTATTTTTGTTCCATCTTGAAAGGTGTGTGAGTTTTTGCTTTCTAAATCTACCTCTACAATAATTTTGTCTTTTGGTGCTATTAGTTTCATATTTTATTATTTATCTATGGCAAAATGCTCCGCAGCTTGTTTCTTTTTTTAGTAGTTTTCTTCTTCAAAATTCATTACTTCAACAAATTCTTCGTTTGCTAGATGAAACATTGCACGATATTCTTTTTCGCTTTTGAAAAAACACATTCTACACCCCCCCCTGCTCATAAAAACAGGCATTTGCGGATGCAAGTTATGCTTATACAAAATTTCTTCACAATCATCCCTTGTTAATCCATCTTCTATTAATGGATAAATATACTTTACGTTTTCTTGTAGCCCCCAATTTCCTTCTCTGCTATTTTCTTCATCTGCATTTAATCCAATCATTAACTTACAATTTCCTTGACTTTTTAAATAATTGTCTATGGGTTCTATTTTAAATATTCTGGTACAAAATCTCGCTTGTCCGCTAGGCATAAATTTTTGTGCAACAATTAATCTTTCTAAATTATCGTAATTTTGTTTTTTGTAATTGCAACTACCTTTTACCTTTATTATGGTAAAATTAGGATGAATTTTTTTTATTTCACTTTCTACCTTGTCTAGCCTTTCATACATATACTTGTGTTCTGAACCTGTATCAGCCCATATTGCAGTCGCATCGTTTCCATACAAAATGCACATTGTTGTACTTTCAACACCCCCCGAAAATGATATAAACTTTTTCACTTTATTTATTTATTGATTTGCTTTTTATCACTTTTATAATCGTAAAAAACCATAAAACAAAATCCAATCAAAGGAGAAAAACCAAGACAAAAAAGGATAATATATTCAATTATTTCTTTAATAACAATATTCATGGTTAATTATTTAATACTTTATCTACATAATACTCTACTGCTTGCTGATGGTAAAAATCGTATGCGTTTTCTCCGGTAGGTATTACATTAGGTATAACAGGAGATAGTTCAAGTATTCTTGGTATTTTTAATCCTTCTGCAAGTTGATAACAAAATGACTGATTACCTAAAAAACCTTTTGCCGTAGCAAAGAGTGCAGCAAGTTCCCTAAAATTGTTTATTTCTATATGGTCTATCTCTAATCCCCATTGTTTGCAAAAGAAATCTTTTTCCTCTTTTAAACCAACAAAAACAACTTTACTTTCATACTTTTTTAGAAAATTGTAGTCAATTATTGTATTTCTGTATCTGAATGTAAAGTTAATTATTAACTTATCGCCAAACTCAAATAGTGCAAGGTAGTGGGGTAGTTCTTCTTTTTTTACCCAGCTTTCAGATAAATCGCAAGTCATTTGAGGATAAACATAAAATATCCATCTATTTATTGAACCTAATGGTTGATTAGTAAATACTTGCATCCGTACCTTATCTAAATCAATATCGTATTCTTGTCCGGTGTATATTTCAAACTTTTCAATATAATCTTGACTTTCCAATAGCGGTTTTAGCATATTTAACATATACTCGTTCATCATTACTTCATCCCCTATTTCATTTTTAAATGGATGAATAGCCCCCTCATATCCTATCCCTGCTACATCTAATCTTTGGTATATTATAGCCCTTTGATTTTTGTCCTCACATAGCTTTTTAATACCCGGTAACATAGACATTAAATCTCCTGCCGGAGAAGAAGTTTTGAATTTAATCATAATAGTTCGTTATTTGATAGCCAATCATTTTTAACAATTAAAACAAATCAACAATGGCAAACATGCACTTTTTAGCTTCCATTTATGGAAAAGGTTCGTCAAGTAACGCATCGGCTCGTGCGTTATATTCTGCCGCAAACATTCCTGCTACGCAGGGGATTACAATGAGTTTCCCCTCTACCGGAACTGTTTTTTATCCAATCCCTGTTGGTAGCACCCCAACAAACGTATTTAATGGTGTAACTACCATTACTTGCATTGAGGTTCTTCCGCAAGGATTGAATCAGCCATCAACAAAGTATTATACTGACGCAACAGTAAGTACTCTTGATAGTGCTGCTAAGTAATTTTTAGCCGAAGTTTTAAAGCCCCCACTTGTTGGGGGTTTTTTATTCCTAAAATATTGTATGATACCATCTTCCTTTTCCGCAATTTTTGCAAGCATCGCCTGTTAAATTTAAAGGTTCATAACCAATGCAGGGTCTTGTGCCTGTTGTTACACCTGTCTTTATTTCATAAGAAGGCGGATGCCCTGTAAGTTCGTTTATTATTCTTGCACCCTTGCAAGTGGGGCAACCCCTTTGCATACCCCCTTCGGATTGCCTAACATCTTCTCCTATTCCATTACATACCGGACATTTTTGCCAAGACATATTTTTTAATTTAAAGGTTTATGGTCTTTCCTTAACCCATTCTTCCATAAATTTTGGATGGGTTACTGAAATTGGTTTCAAATCTTTTTCTGGGTCAAACCACAAGTCGGGATTAAATACCTCGCACTCGTCTAGTTTTTTATCATAATCAATCATCCCAAACACTCCCTGCTGCATATTGATTATTTTGGATTTCATTACTTCCTTTTTCCTTACAAATCCATAGTGTACTATTACTATGTTTTCGTTTAGTTCGGGTTGTGCATTGGTAGTTGTCATTAGGCTTTCTGCATCATCATAGGCACGATAATTAGCCTTTGCCAATCTCAATACTATATTACTGCAAGGAAGTATATTCTGCGGCACATTCAGTTCGTGGTTAGGTGTTTTCCATAAGTTAACCCTTCTTATTAGGCAACTATCTTTACCCGATTCTACAAACTTTCTTATTTCTGCATAGCTATCTTCGTGAACAACTTCGTCTGCTTGTACCGATAGAACGTAAGAAAATCCTAGTCGGTCTGCGTGTTGTATAGCTATGTTTGTGATGTAGGAAAGGCGGTGCTTGTCGGTGTAAAAGTTCCAATCGGTTTCGTCAAGGTTGATTACTATAAGCGGTGTTCCGTTGTATTTCGTAGCCATTAATCTTTCTAAAGTATTATCTTCACTTTCTACATAAGCAACTATTACAACATCACAAACAGCCAACAAAGACTTGATTGATTCCTCAAAACAATAATCGTATTTTACTGCGTTTTTTAGTATTGATATTCCTGCTAGTTTCATAAATTATTTTTTAGAATAAAGCCAATTTATAATTTCAATCAGAGATAAGTATTCGGCTTCTTCGTATGACACTCCCACCCCTGCATGAGTGTTGTTTTCATCCATTAAGACACTATAAAGAAAAACAAGATTGTTGCTAAATCCTGCATTTTGGGCATTATGTTGCGGACTGACATCGCAAAAAATATTGTATGAATCTCTAAACCATTTAAAAACTAAAGATTTTTCTATTGTTATTTCTTTGCTATCAAACGGAAGTTCATCTAATTCCTCAAATGACTTTTCGCTATGTTTTTTATACCCTAATTTTTCTAATTCACTAAATAATGGCATTGTGTTCATGTTGTTTATAATTTTAATTTATGTAAGCAAATATTGCACCCTTATTTAATTCGGGATGAAAGTTTGGAAATATTATGCACGAATAACCCATTTTTTCAAAGTCCGTTTCAGTCCATCCACTTTTATGAGTATCCGGGTGGATAGAGTTTTCATCAACCATACAATCTCCATAGGGCGTAAATATTACTGATGATTTTGATTTTTGTTTAATCAGTTCAAGCAAACAAAGCCCATCTTCTTTGTTAAAATGCTCAATGCCATCCGAACAAATTATAGTATCAAAGTTTCCGCATCTTTCCAAGAATTTTATTGCATCTGCTTGAATAAACAAATCGTTATCTCTCAATCCAAAATCAAGTCCACGATATTGTATATCAACAAAGGTTATGCTTTTAAATCCTAGCATTGGGGTATGCGGGGCTCTATGGCACATCAAATCAAGCAAAGTGTTTTTTGGCTCTTTTGCCAATATTTCTTTTACCATTTCAACCCATAAAGCCCCACTACCATTATCGTTTTTGTAACTTACCATTATTTGCTTTTTGATTTTTTCTTTTTTTCGCTTTTCTTCAACAAGGCTACATAAAAACCGTTCCACCAACTATCATTATCGTGGCTGCCTTTTGAAGCCATGTACTGCTCAAACAAAATAATGTACCCAGCATCTTCAATACCTTTTCTTGTTCCTTGTTGAACTTCATCCCAATCAAAATCATCGCAAAGGAAAATAAATTCATCTGCAAGATTATCTTTAAAATAAGTTAGTGCTTTTCTTTGATATTCTTCGGAATGGTCGCCATCGTAAAGGTAAATATCAATATCTTTTGGCAATAAACTTAAATCTACTTGAAAGGAATCGCTAACAATAAGAGTAAAGTTTGATTCGGGAGATTTTAGTTTGTTAGCCCAATGGATAAATTGCGGTTGTGCTTTGTCGTTTTCGTTTCCCTTGTCTGATTCAAATGAATCAACTGCAAAAATTTCTTTAAGATTAGAATTATTTGATACGGAAGCCGTAAATGTTCCCCCTTTGTGAACACCAACCTCTAAATATTGTGTTCCTAATTTCCCAATGCTGTTTAGCAAATGCCTAATCCTTAAACTTGTCAAAGCAGGAACTTCGTATTGCTCGTTTGGCAAATCTGATTTTAGTTGGTCTGCGTTTTCAATAGCCAATTTTAGTGCTGTAATTTTATCCATTTTGATTGTTTTTAATGCCAAATTTACTTAAAATAATTTCCGCATCCAAATAATATGCTTCAAATCTTGAACAAGGTGGATTTTCTTTATCAACATAACATTCCATGCCCTCACAACCTATTGTTTCGTGCCAGCAAAGCGGCTTATCGCATATTTTTGTTTGGTTTGGTCTATCATAAAACCAATTTAACCATAACATATTTCTCATATCGGGATGAATTACCCTTAAATCTACACTACCCGAAAATATAACTGATGGAATACCAAATGCTTGTGCAATATGTGAAATACCCGAATCTATGCCTATGAAAAGGTCAGCCCCGGCAACCACATTCATTAAAAATTGCAAGTTTGTTGTTTGTATAAAGTCTGCACCCTCTATTGGTTTTCCGTTTATGCCTACTTGAAGTACGACATATCCCATTTTCCTAAATTGTAATGCTACTGAATCAAATGAAAAATCATTAATGTTTCGGTAGGGCTGTGCCCTTGTGTCGTTATGTATTATAACATATTTTTTAAATATTCTATGTTCTTTAAAATCAAATTGAAAGTAAAGGTTGGGCTTCTTTATTACTCCGTCTTTTACTCCGGCAAATTCATAATACGTTTTTAGGTGAAGTTCTTTTGGTTTGGATTCATAAGACATATCCAAGTTATAATACTCGTGCGTTATTCTTCCATAATCAAATTCTTCGTATGGAATAATAGGGTATTTGTGTTGAGCAAATAAAGCATAAAATTGTGGTGTAGTTTTTAGCACTACTCTGTATCCCTTGTTGTAAAAGTGTTCAAGTACAGGTTCTACCCCAATAACATCACCCATAGCACCCATCCTTTGTATTACTACTGTTGGCTTGTATGGTTTATGGTGGTATCCATGAAATCCAAATGTTTTTCTTCTTGGTTCTTGTAGTTCAAATGAAAATCTTTCTGCTATGTAGTCAGCAGCCCATACAAGTCCGTATTTTTGTTCAAGGTATCTGCGATAAATTCTACAAATAGAAACATCTTCGGGTGTTAATACTGAAATTGTTTCATCTGTTGCTATATCAATAAGCAATTTTTTTGACCGCCACGAAAAACCTCCGTTTCCATTGTTTAATTGGTCTTTTTCAAGCCACAATGCACCGCAGTAATCGTACAGGTATAAATCTTTTGGAAACAAATCTCCATTTAATACATATCCATCGTGTTGAATAACCAATACAAAATCGGTGTTTATGTACTTGTATAGCTGCTTAATCATAAAGCGACTATAATCATCTACCGAATTTATGTTATCTACTTTTATTGTTGTTACTCCCTCTAATTCAATATCAGCGTTTGTAAAAAATAAACATTCATCCGGTTCAACCTCCATCAATGTTTTTCTTAAAGCTATAACCGATTCGCCTACGTTGTAAGTATCAACGCATACTATTGTTACATTATCTAGTTTTTGCATATTCTTTAAAGTTTATTCCAATACCTAATGAAAATTTGTTTACGTTGTCAAATGAAGAAAGTATTTGTATTTTTTTTATGTTGTAAGCAACATTTAATCCATATAGTAGGTACGTTCCTCCATTCCTTGTTACATACCACTTTTCTCCGTTTGTTTCTCCGTTGTAGTAAATACTTTTCGCTGCCATTCCACATTTTACCGAAAAAACAAAATCATTTAGCAATCTTCCATAAGTTACGTAAATAGTTCCGTTATAATTATAAACAACTTCTTTTGCAAAGGCTGGGTTGTAAAAATTTGTATAATCTATTCCTACTGCACCTTTGTTGAAAAAAGTTGTAATCCCAATTCCATATACACCGGAATTTCTTTTTTTAGTAAGTTGAACACCCAAAGACTTTCCGTAATAAACGGAAGCGGTATATTGTGAATAGCAAGAAGAAGCTATAAACAAAAAAATAAATAGGCTATATTTCATAGTTGTAATTTTGAGCAAACCAATTTTCATTGATTGTAAGTTTTGGATAATTTTTTCTTAATACCTCACATTCGTTTTTCCACCAATCAATATGTTTTGCATAAACAAATTTGTAATATTCTAAGTCATTAATTTCATTTACTACATAAGCAATAAAAGAAGAATTAACTGCCGAAAGTCTATCAAATGCTTTTGTTGCGGCTTTTGTAAACTCTCTTTTTTGACTTCTGTTTACCATTGATGGATATAAAATAGCATCATTTGTCATTTCTTAATTTTTTTTACACCAGAGATATGCTGCTTACTCTAATGTGTATTTGTGCTTGAATGTTTTTATCTTCTCCGGTATATGTTTTTGCTTCGGGTTTTCCCTCTATATAAATTGTAGTTCCTTTTTTCATATAATTTGCAATATTTGTTTTTTCAGTCCACCATGCACAATAAAGCCATGTTGTTTTTTGCTGCTCTACTCCTTCTGCATTTTTATACTTTTCAGTATGTGCAGCACTAAAGTTAATTACTGACTTTCCATTTACTTGATTAACTGTTGCATCTTTTCCAAGATTTGCGATTGTTTCAATTTTTAACATTGTTTGGGTTTTTATTAATTAATGATTCGTATTCCTGAATTGCTTTGAATATCGGCAGAACCACTTGGGGTACTATTGCGTTACCGGCTGCTTTTATTGATTCGTTTCTCCATTTAGAAAAGGTAATTCCGTCCAGTTGGGAGGAAAGCCCATCATTTCGAGTACAAATTGGGGATTGAGATGGGAAGTTTTCCCAATAGGTTGTTTTGTTATCCCATGAATTTGATTTACTAAGCTGCTGCCCATTTGTAATTTTGGATTTGTTCTCGTACACCCCCCATTCTTGTCCGATGCCGTTGGTGTGTTTAAAAGACCTTTCTCTACTTCCCTCAATATTACTCCTGCAAGGTTGTTGCGATTTATTTGGCTTGGAGGTATCGTACTGTTCTTGTATTCTTGTAGGTGTTTTACGATTTCAATTAATTTTCTTAAACATCCTAGTTCTGCTTCTTCGTGAGTATCTTTTGGTTCATAAGGAATAATGTCAACTATAAACCCATCTTTAAGTGTGTTTGGTATTGTTCTTCCATTACCGATGTAAACCGTTTTACCATTATCTAGTGTTTTACAACCAACCCAAGTGTGTAACCCATACTTCTCCCTAAAGAACCGAAATGCTTGGGAATAGGTAGGTACTGAACATATTACCCCATAATTTTTGCTTGTTTTATCATTTTCAATGTACTTCGAATAACAAAATTCATCAAATCCAAGTTCTTTGAGGTCTAATGCTTCTTGAAATGGTGTAAAATCTTTCATGTTATTTGTTTTTATGTTGTTCAAACCAAAATTTGTTCCAGTAATTCTCATCTTCTTTTCCTTTTCGCTTTCCGGCTGATGAGTAGGGTTGGCATGGAAATCCACCTGTGAGGATGTCAATTTTTCCTCGGTGAATAGTAAAGTCTGTTTTAGTGATGTCATTGTATTGTATTGATGTAATACTTTTTGTCCAAACTCGTTCCATTCACAATGAAAAATATTTTCCCATCCCATCCATTGTGCTGCTAAGTCAAAACCTCCTATTCCGCTAAATAAAGAACCATGTGTCATAAAATAATTTAATTAAAAATAAGTAAAATCATTTGATTCTTCAACTATTTCTTCTTGTTGTCCAAAATTAATATTTTTATTTCTTAGTAGGACTGCAATAGGGTCTATTCCATTGAATAAAAATCTTCTTGTTTTGAAAAACATTTCAAATAGTATAAAGCCCTTTTTCCCTACTATCTTTTGTCTGCGTATCTTTTTAGTGTGAAATTCACAAGATGGGTTTTGTGGGTCTGTTTGGGCTAATCCTCGGTGGTATATTAATATGTTATCCATTTTATTGTTCCACATAGCACCATCATTTAAATCAAATACATCAGGGCAAGGGTAGTTTCCATTATTAGCTTTTACCATTAATTTAGGGTGGGCTATTATCCAAAAGAAAACATTGTTAGTTTGTGCAAATCTGCTAAATAAAGATAACACCCACTCTAGGTACTTATCGGTTCTTTGAAAGTTTTTATATTCGTTGGTAAGTTGGTTGAATGGGTCTATATCGCAACCGTCTATATTTTCCTTTATTATTAGTTCAAGAAAAACTTCCATTACATATTGTGGTGTAGGGCTTACATCTTTTGGATATACATAGAATATGTGTTTGCATACAAGGTCATATACTCCTTCGTAAACTTCTCTTGAAGGTCTGTTTGGATTACTTGGGCTACAATCGCATCCTAATATAATCTCTACAAAATCGTGGTAGTATTCTTCGGGTGGGTTATCTTCGGGTGCAAAGGAAGCAAACTTTTCTCCATGTAGTAACATTCGCATAGCTTGATACCATTTCTTAAAAGTTGACTTACCATAATTTCCGATTCCAGATAGCAAAGTTATTTCACCTCTCTTTGGTTTAAACCTTTCATCTAATTCGGGTATGCCTACTCCATCAATCTTTGCATAACCTTCATCGTATATTTTTAATGCTTGTTCTTTTACATCAATACCATAAACAACATCTTTCAGTTTTAGTCCTTCATCAAATATTGTTTGGTCAACAGGTATTTCTTTTCTTGTTACTTTGTCCACTAAAACTTCTCTATCAAAAGAAGCTGAACCATATAATGAATTATTTGATTTGTATGCTGACTTGATTGCCCTTTGTGCTTCGTTTCTTGTAAAATCAGAATTGCTTACAAACTCTGATTCAATCATACTTGTTGCGGAATGTAAATCTATTCCGAACCTGCAACAAGCAGAAGCTAACTTGAAAATAAAATTATTTCTTTCCCCTGTAACAAACGCTTCGTTTTTATTTGTTAGCCAAGTAAGTATTCTTTTGAAGATTACATCTTGCTCTGCTGTTTTTACATAGGTTGGTATTTTTTCGGTCTTTTTTGTTTTGGTAAAAACACTCGCTTCCTTGTTTATGTAAATTTCACTATCAAAAGATTCATAGCATACCCTAGATGGGTTTATTCCGCTTTTGTCTATGTCTATAAATTCTTCTTGCAGTGCTTGGAAATGTTCCCGGTGTTTTTTTGGGCTGGATATTTTTACAAGTGCTTTTAACCCATTTCCGGAAGGAGATACCCAACAAGCATATACAAATGGCTTAGAAATTATATCGGTTTGCTTATCCCTTAACTCACTTACATTATCAAAATCAAGTACAATATATCCCGAATGTTCTATAAGCTGTTCATCTGTTCTATCCTTTCCAAACTTTCCCGAAAAGCAAACGGAGGGTAAATTAAGTTTAATTTTGTTCGCTTTTTCCTTGTCTAAAGTACCCCTAATTTCCTCTACTATTTTTCTGCTTTTACCCGATTTAATTCTTTCTAAAGCATCGTCAACGGAAACATAAAATGGCTCTTTTGAGAAAATGTTTTTAAAAATCGTAACCATAACTTGATATTAATAATTTATTTACTATTTATTTTAAGGCTTAAATTTCGGTTCTTTTTTGGTGGGTGGTACGTTTATACCATTTTACCATTTGAATTGAAATTTACCCCTACTTATGGGGGTATTTCGGGCTATTCTTCGGCATATTGCGTTGGAACAAAATTGTTTCTTGCGATTTCTAACTCTTTTTCGATGTTTCTCGGAACGTACTCGGAGGGGGTGAAGTTCGCCCTTGCTTCCTCCAAACCTTTTTCCAAAATTTGTTTTTGGGGTGCTGCCATCGGTTTCAAAAATGGGATTGTGTTTTTAATTTTTGCTTTCCAATTTTTTATCGGCTTGTTGTGTCCATCCTTCCATCCGTTTTCCTGCCAAGTTTCAATTTTTGATTTCACCGAATATTCAAATTTTGAAAATTCGTGTCCAAGTTTTTCAATTTCAGTTTTGGCAAAATTTAGCATTTCTGAAATTTCGGGCATTTGTATTTTTTTAACTTTACTATTTGTAAGAATACTTTCTTTTTCTATTACATTTTCATTTTCATTTACATCTTCCATATGCTTATCCATATGAGTATCCATATGCTTAGCATATGCTTCGGTGTTTTTTTTCTTACTTTTTTCAACCAAACCGTTACTGCGTCTGCTTTCTGTGTATTTACTTCTTCTTTCTTTCTCTTTCTCTAATCTTGCATTTAAGTAATATTTACCATCAAATTCAAATTTTTCTAAAACATTTGTGCAAACATTGTCAAAGCATACGCCAAGCATATGCTTAGCTTGTGCTTCTGTAAATTTACCCCTAGCAAACTGCAACATTAATAGTTCTATGTACGCACCTTTTTCTAATAAAGTGAAGTGCATAGTACCTAACTGCCAATCACCCGGATAAAACAAAAAAGCAGGGTCTTTTGCCATAAATAATTAATTATTTAATTTTTAAACTAATATCCAAAACCTCGCTTATTTTTTCTAAATTTGATTCGGAAAGTAAACATACCTTTTGAACCAAAGAAGAATATAATGTTCCATAAGGAATATCTGTTTTACGAGAAAGCCAAGACATTCTCCTTTCCATTTCATCCAGCCTTTTTAAAATCTTTTGAGAAATTTCATCTCTTTTTTTGTTGCTCATAATTAATCGTTTTTGACAAAGTAAAGTATATTAGTCCATTTGAAAAAATAAAGTTTTATAAATATTTTTTTGTTTCGGAAATTTAATTTAACTTTGGATTCTTATGGCAAATTCAACTTTTATAAGGAAGAAAAAAATATGTATTTCATGTTCTGTTCCCAGTTATATTTTTTCTAAGGGAAGGTGTAAGAGTTGCGCAACAATAGAAGACACTCAAAAAAGAATTTACAAGGTAAAAGATGCAGATGAATTGGAAAGTATGCAGAACCTAATAGAAGATTTAGATTATGTTTTCTCGCAATACATAAGGATTAAATACGCAAATAAAGACGGTATTGTTAGATGTTTTACTTCGGGAAAAGATTTTCATTGGCAACAAATACAATGCGGTCATTTTATATCAAGAAAGAATTTATCTACTCGGTGGTTAGAAGCTAATTGCAGACCACAATCGGAACACGACAACTGCTTATTAAGTGGTAATTTAGAAGTGTTTGAAAAGAACTTAGAAGAAGAAAAGAAAGGTAGTGCAGAGTATTTAAGAGAACTATCAAGAGAAATAAATAAACCTACTATAAGTGAGCTTAAAGAATTGATTATTGAATATAGGTCAAAACTAAATCAAGCAAAAAAGAAGTTTTTGCAGGGATAATCACCAAAAAGTAGGACTAAAAAACAAATATATGATATTACAATTAAACCCAACAATTGATGTGTTAACCATAAAAGGAAATGCCGAAGCTATAATGATTATAGATTATGGCATAAATGTAAATTCTGTATGGGTATGTAGAATGAAAGGTGGGAAAGTGCTGCATTTTTATAGCGATTATATTAGAATTTACGATAATCCTATGAATGGAAATGGATGGGATGTTGTACCAGATTTTCCGGAATCAAAAGAAGAAGATGAATTACATACCCAAATGGCTTCTACTTTAAATCCTCATTAAACATTTTATTAACCCTCAAACAATAAAAAATGGCAAAGAGAGAAAACACACTTGGTAGCAAAATTGAAAAATTGGAATTAGATGAAAGCATTTCAGTTGACAACAGCTACATGACTACAATGGTAACTATTTCTCGGTTGAAAAAAGACTTCAACCATTGCAACAAAAAATTTAAAGTAAAAGAAACCCAAGAAGGTGTAATTGTTACAAGAGTAAAATAATTTTAATTTTATGAAAGAATATTTAGAAAGTGTTAAGTTAAGTAAAGACCCATTCAATCAGCCACAACTACCCGAATGGATTAAAACAAAAAAGTCAGAAGTAACCGGAGAAGAATACCAATACAATGATATTGAACTTATTGAGGATATTTTGAGTTGTTTTGGAAGATGGTGGTATGAAATAAATAAAACCCATTTTGTTCAAGATAAGTTCGGTATCAGCGTAACACTAGAAGTTGTTTTATTTTTAGCTATTGATGATGGTAAAAATAATCTTTCTATTAAATCCTTTGGAATAGCATCCGAATTTGCCCCAAACACCAAGTACCTTACTCTTGCCACACCAAAGGCAGCTTCAATGGCTTTTAAGAACGCAGCAAAGAAGATAGGTACATTATTGGGAAAGGATTTGAATAGGGGAACAGAAAACAATGAATTGCCTTCTGTTTTTGTTGAGAAAGAACCCAAGCAAACAACGCAGCAAAGAGTTATTTCGCAAATTGCAAACTGCAAAACGACTGATGAACTTGAATCGTACAAGCTGTTAAGTAATTCAGACGAAGTAATTAAAAAAGCATACACCGAGAAATATATTGAATTTATTAATAAACCATTTTAATTTTATGGTACGTCAAAATTTTTTTCCAGATATATATCATCCTTGTTTAGTGCAAATTAATTATAATGGAGATGTAGTATTTCGCTTGGCTAAAGACTTCAAAGATGGATTAGATAGTTACGGTTTTACCAATATCGTTGCCATCTTCAAATGTAAACTTAAAAAAAACTAACCAATATGTTTGAAAACGCAAAAATACGCTGCTCTGCATTGGGTAATTTAATGACAGAACCAAAGGCTGCTGCTGACAAAGCTAGTGGGGCTTTATCCGCTACTGCAAAAACATCGCTTTTAGAAGTCTATGTAAAACAGATTTATGGTAGAGAAAAAGACATTCAAACCAAGCCTATGAAAAAGGGCACATTGGTAGAAGATGATTCAATTACTACCCTATCAATGTATGATGGAGTTCTTTATAAAAAAAACGAAAAGAGATACGAAAACGAATTTATCACAGGCACACCGGATATAGTAGATGGAAAGGTTGTTGACATTAAAAGCAGCTATGACTTATGGACTTTCCTTGCAAATGTAGATTCAAAAATTGACAAAGGATATTGGTGGCAGCTACAAGGTTATATGTGGCTAACAGGAATGAAAACGGCAGAACTTGTATATGTTCTTTCAAATATGCCAGAGGAAATGATTCTACAAGAAAAATACTACCTACTAAAGCGGATGAGTGTTATCTCCGAAGAAAGCCCGGAGTATATTAAAGCAGTAGCAGAACTTGAAAAAAGATTAAGTTTTGATGATATACCTGTAAGCCAAAGGGTAATTAAGTTTTCTTTTGGTGCAGACGAATCTGCATTTGACTTTATAGAAAGCAAGGTAAAAGCTGCAAGGATTGAACTTGAAAGATTTCATAACCTAAGATTTCCAAAATGACAATAAGAAAAAGTCCACCAGACGAGCAAGGGAATCATTTTGTTACCAAAGAATCCGGTAACGTATTGATTATTTGCTTAAAGCTAAACAATGAAACAAGGGAAAGAGAAATAGGAAAAGTGTTTTTAAAGGAAAGAATACTTGAAATAAAGCGTAATAGAGAAAAGCATTTATTCAGAAAGAACAAGTCTTATGGATTTAATGAGCACGTTGTTAAAACAGGTAAAACATTTGATAAAATACAATTATCAGACGAGCAAAACACCTACTTGTTTAATAAAGAATTAATTTTAACAAAAGGTAGCTATCTTCATTTTAAGGTTTTAGGATTTGAAAAGCAATTGTTTCTTTCTCTATCTGAAATGGAAAAATTTATTATTACACCAATATTTTAATATATAATATATGTATATAGTATTTACAATAATTTTTGCATTTATTATTATTAAATGGTTTAAAAAAATGAGAGATGAAATTTTTAATGAAGATTAAAAAATGAAAAAAATTCGTTTAACACAAATAGATGGCAAATTTCCAAACCTTGCATTAATGAAATTATCTCATTGGCACAAGTCAAATGGTGATGTTGTCTATTTTGAGAAAGGAATTACAAAAGGGATATTTGAACCCGAATATGATATTGTTTACGGAAGTGCAATATTTAGTACATCGACTAAAAAAATTGAACAATTTAAAAGCAACTTTCCAACTGCAATAATTGGTGGCACAGGAACAAAATCACTTACGACAGTTGAAGCTACATTGAATTTAAGTGAATATGAATATTACGATTATGAAATTTACCCTAATTTTGATGCTTCAATTGGATTTTCACAACGAGGGTGCAGATTACGTTGCAAATTTTGTGTAGTACCAAAAAAGGAAGGTAAAAACGTGAATAGCAATACGATTTACAATATTTGGAAACAAAACCCCAAAAACAAAGGCAAAAAAATTCATTTACTTGACAACGATTTTTTTGGACAACCCCAATGGCAAGAAAAAGCAAATGAAATTATTGATGGTGGATACAGGGTTTGTTTTAATCAAGGTATAAACATCCGATTAATTGATGATGAAGGTGCTTCATATTTATCAAAAATGAAATTTAGAGATGATAGTTTTAAAAAGAAACGAATTTACACTGCTTGGGATAACAAAAAAGATGAAGCAATATTTTTAAATGGCATCAAGTGCATTTTAAATGCTGGAATAAAACCTAATGAAATAATGGTTTATTTTTTATGCAATTATTGGGAAAAGGGATTAACGCAAGATGTTTGGGATAGATTTAATACTATGGCTAAAATTGGTTTACTTCCATACCCTATGATTTTTGAAAAATGGACTGCATCGGAAGATTTAAAAGCGTTTCAAGAATGGGTTATTCGTGGAGGATATAGAGTAACACCTTTTGAAACATTTATAAAAGAAACTAAGAAACAATATTTTAAACGTAAAGAAGAAACAAAATATAAACAATTGTTTTTGCAATTTTAACTAATTTCCAATATTTTAAACAATGAAATACATAGACTACATTAGGATTGGATTTGAAAGAACAGAAATGAATTGCGAAGTAGAGTTTAAAGAAACTGGGTATCGTGGGTTTGCATTGGAAAAGAAAATAAACGATAGTATGATGGTATGCGTTTCAAGTGGAGAATTAGATAGCCCTAAACTTTACATTAAAAAAGATAATAGCGAAACCTACCACATAATTCCTATACCAACAGCAGCCGCTTTTGATTTAGTAAAACAAACAAAAACTGCTGCAACACCAAATACAAATATTGGAAATTTAGCTTGTTAAATAAAACAAAAAAAGAATAACATGGCACAATACAGAAAAAAACCGGTTATAATAGATGCTATAAAATTTACTCGTAATAATTGGACTGAAATACAAGAATTTACAGGTGGAAGGGCGCATACTTTAATGATTGAGAAGAGAATCAATGGCATAGCTACTTGTATTATACTAACATTAGAGGGTGAACACATAGCAAAAGAAAGAGATTACATCATTAGGGGAGTAAAGGGCGAGTTTTACCCTTGTAAGCCCGATATATTTGAAATGACTTATGAACCCGTAAAACAATAACATGGCACAACAAAGTGAAGCATTCTTTGAACTATTCAGACAAGTGAGAAAAGAAATTGCAGATGAAAATGGTTATAACTTGGAAGCAGCTATAAAGAAAACATTTGACAAATGGAACGATTGGCAAAAAGGAATGCCCGAATTTGATGGCAAATATCTTGTACTAATTGAACAAGTACAGGAATGTGAAAATGTTTTAAAGTATCAAGAAGCAGTTGATTGCCTATTTAATAATTGGGTGTTAAAGCACAATGAAAAAGTAGTAGGCTGGAAAAAATTATTACCTATTTAAATAATAACATGGCACAACAGACTGATTTAAAGAAATTAGAAGAAAAGTTTGAAGCCCTTTTTAAAGAAGAAACTGAAGAGTCATTTAATAAATGGTTGGCAGATAAACAACAAAACATAAACATAAATAACATGGCACAACAGACAGCGCAAATCAATCCAATTGATTGGTTAAAAAATAGATTATATAAACCAAGCAATAGTATGGAATTACTATCTGCCGCTTATGTTATAGAACAATTTGAGCAAGCCAAAGAAATGTTTAAGCAGCAGATAGAAGCAGCGTGGAAAAGAGGCGATGGCGAACATGATAAAGTTGCAGATGAATTATCCAAAAAATACTACACTAAAATTTACGGCAATGGAAAATAAATCAATGACAGCGGTGGAGTGGTTTTATATAAAAATTCACGAAATGTATAATGGAAATACTGATTTACATTTTGACTTATTATTAGAACAAGCCAAAGAAATGGAAAAGCAGCAGAAGGAAGATGACTATAAGAGAGGATATAATGAAGCAGAGCAAATTTACCTTAAATTTTCGTAAGCATAAAAATATGTAACCCAATGACAAAGTATTTTTTATGTGCATTTTTGCTTTTCAGCCTTAATGCAATAGGACAATCTAATAATAGTTTTGTGTTCAGCCATTCTACATTAAAAAGCGTTTCAGTTGAATTTAAGACAAGCAAAATTTAATAGTTGGATTGCGGCATCAAATTATATATTCCCACTTTTGAATATAAACAATGATTCAAACCTCAAATCAGCATTTGAAAAATACACAACGAAACCTACGGCACTCGGTTACAAAACGAAACCAACTCAAAATGAATAAGCATATGATAAGCATATGCTTCTATAAAGATAATTGGAAAGACGATACGGCGTTGACCTGTCCGCAGCCGAAATGTATACAGAATAGTGGAGGGTGACAGCGGGGAGAGACTGCATATTTATTTCCATCCATATTCGCCTATGGATAGCTTTATTTGTTTAATTTTTTCATCCGATAGTGTTATTTTTCCTTTTTTTAACATTCTTTGAAAATTCCCCTTGTCTATTCCTATTTCAAGGCACATTTTAGACCATTTAAACTTGTTGTGAGTGTTAATCCAATCTACTATTTCTTGTTCTTTTACGCTAGGATTAAATTCAGCGTTTTTTGGTTTTATGTACCCTATTTGTCTTGATATTTTTTCCATAGTTCAAAAATACAACAAAAGTTGTACAAAACAACAAAAGTTGTTGAAAATATGCCAAAATTAACAACAAAAGTTGTTTTAATACAACAAAAGTTGTAATTTATATCATATTGTTGAAGCCAACAAAATGATTCCGCTTTTTAACAATCTCAAAATAAGCCCCAAATTTTGCTTTAAATCTACCTACCCATACAAATACCCTACCCCAACATTATCTGCCAAATTTGAGCCGTTTCCGTTTGATTGTACCCCTACCCCTATCCCCCCTACCCCCTACAAAAAAAAAAAACTAATACTACCCCCACCCCCATACACCAACCCACCCCAACAAACCAACGCAACGCAACAACCCCAACCCCACCAAACCCCAACCCCCACCAAAC